>Ga0067045_1027356_pt1 | contig 265874 bp, 230 predicted proteins | sample TerdegcTABiofilm_FD_59184 | JGI IMG/M metagenome (GOLD analysis project Ga0067045, IMG submission 59184) | Combined Assembly of (Gp0054472, Gp0054536) Wastewater bioreactor microbial communities from Singapore -Terephthalate degrading... | reverse complement strand
CTGGTGCATGACGTACGGTTTGAAGACAGGTGCGGCAGGTTTTCTTTTCATACCCCCATTGAATCACGTTCCCTCTAAAAAGAAAAGGGCTGTCCCCTTACTTTTTGGACAGCCCCTGTTTTTGTATGAATACCCAGATTCGCTATCCAAGAAACATCATTGTACGGAAACTATTGGTTAGCCTTGGCAGGCTGATACTGCCATTATTGGCCAGAATTGAAACCAGGGGGTTGCATCTCCTGCCCAAACAAGGGCCAGCCATACTGGCGGGAAACCATGAGAATATTATTGAAGTCGTGCTGATGGCTGTATATTCTCCTGCTTTGGTGGAATTCATCGGTACCGGAGATGTTCCCATAGATGCAAGGTTTGCATGGCTGGCAAAGTTATATCAATTTATTCCTATAAAGCGGGGAAATGTGGATCGGACGGCAATTTATACAGCGCTGGATGTCCTTAAGGCTGGCGGGGTAATTGGTATCTTCCCGCAGGGAGGAATTTGGGGAGCGGATGTGAAGAGCGGACGGAGCGGGGTTGGGTTGCTCAGTTATTTTTCTGGTGCGCCGGTGTACCCGATTGGTTTCGGAGGGTTGAGAGGAGCGTTGACCAAAATAACGCGCTTTCAGCGTCCGTGGTTGACCATGCAGGTAGGCAAACCCGTGCAAATTTCCAGCAAGGGAAAAGAAAGCGCTCTGGATAAAGAGGAACTTGAGCGATTCTCCTCGCTGGTCATGGAGCGAATCACTGAATTACTGCCGGCGGAAGAAAAAAACGGGCTTCGGAAAAGCCAGGAAAATTTTGATTTAGAAGTTTTTGTTCAAAAAAATGGGTACGCTTCGCACGCGCTGTTAGAGCTTGACCTGATAACCAGAAACGGCCTGGGAATACTGTTTCATTATCCGGTGTTATTGAACACGTTGAAACGCAATTTGGGGCTACCGGTGGGCTGCCTTCAAAATTTTGGGCAACCTGTTCACGTGCGCGATGTTGAATTAGCCGTTCTGGCAATTTTGGATTATCTCGAAAAGGATAATCCGGGTTTCTTCACCTATCGCTTTGGTGTGGATCAAGGGCTGATCATTAAAAATGCACTGACCAGGCTGAAAAGCATGGCTTTGGAATACGGAGAAGATGCGTATTTCGTTTTAACACCGATTTATGAGTATTCCGAAAACGGTCATGTGATCACAATGCGCGGAAACGACTCGCTTCACCCTTTGGTTTGAACGGCGGATGGCTTTGTTTCCAGGTTGAAATTGCGGATAGCCATAGAGGCTATGGTTTTACCGATGCTCAGCGAGGCCGTGGCTGCCGGTGAGGGAGCGTTCAGGACATGGATCATGCCGCGAGCTTCAACAATGCGGAAATCATCTACCAGTGCGCCGTTTGGTTCAAGAGCCTGGGCGCGGACACCAGCTCCGCTGCGGTGGACGTCATCCATTCCCAGGTCGGGGATTAATCGCTGAAGGGCGGAAACAAACGCCCGCTTGGAAAGGGAGCGATAAAATTCGTCAAAACCCATGCGCCAGTATTTCAGCCCCATGCGCCAGAAGCCGATAAACGTTGCATAATTCAATATGTCCGTAATAGAAATGTCGGTCATTTTGTAGCCTTCTCTCTTGAAAGCCAGCACGGCATTCGGCCCGGCTTCTATGCCACCGGTTACCCGACGGGTGAAATGCACCCCTAAAAACGGAAAACGAGGGTCGGGTACGGGGTAAATCAAGTTTTTTACCAGATAGTGTTTTTGCGGGATGATGTCATAGTATTCCCCGCGGAATGGAATGATCTGCAAACCGGGGTTGACACCGCACTTTTTTGCAATGCGATCCGAATACAAACCGCCGCAGTTGATGAGAAAGCGAGATTTCACTTCGCCGCTGCTGGTATGCAGGATGAGTTCATCCGCTTTGCGGGTAACGGATTGAAAAGCGCTGTTGGTGAATATTTCCCCGCCCTGGCTGCGGAAAAGTTCCGCGTACTTTTCTACAACCTGCACATAGTCCACAATTCCGGTTTGAGGAACGTGGATCCCTGCCAGGCCGATAGTATGGGGTTCGTACTCTTTAATTTCTTCGGGGGTCAGGCGGCGTAAACCGGTTAATCCATTGGCCTGACCGCGTTCAAGCAGTGCCTCCAAACGTGGTAATTCATCTTCGGTGGTTGCCACAATGACCTTACCGCAATTTTCGTGGCGAATGTGATGCTCCTGACAGAACTGATACAGCGCTTCTCGGCCTTCGACACAATTTCGGGCTTTAAGTGAGCCAGGTTTGTAGTAAATACCGGAATGGATGACGCCGCTGTTGTTACCGGTTTGATGTGCGGCCAGTTTTTTCTCGGCTTCCAGCACAACGATTCTGGCTGAGGTTTGATTTGAGAGAGCCAGTGCGGTTGCCATGCCAACGATTCCCCCGCCAATGATTGCAATGTCAAAAGTCCTGTCATTCATGCCTGTGCCTCACAGAAGAAGGAATTTTGGGTAATGAAGATAGATATTGTAAAATCATTATACCCCACCGGAGAAAGTTGCTTTGCTGATGCTGGTGGTGATTTTCAGATGATATCCGAGTGATTTCTCAATTCAACCATGCCAAGATATTGGCCTGATTGGAGGTTGTGTTCTTGAGGTGATTAATTACGGAAATTTCACGCCGGTAAAGGCGGGTTAGTTTATAGAGTAAATGAGCGGTTGTCTCAGATTCGAGCAAATCCTGTTTTTCGTGTAGAGGAATTTGAAGCAAGGATGCGGCCATATACAGTTTGACGAGAGGATCTTCTGGAAGGTCGAGATGATGGATTTCAACATGCAATTCTTCATCTGAGAGCGAGTTGAGCATCTGCAAATAGCGGAAGATCCAAGGTTGAAAATGGCGCACACCCCGCGCTACAGCTATGGTATGGGGTTCTTCCATCGGATATATTTCTACGGTAGCGGTCAGGTAGGGCAGATCATAATTTAAAGAATGAATCTTAAATCGTTCCTCACCGATGGTCAGGATATTCATGCGGCCGTCTTCCAGTCTCTCCGCCTGAACAATATTTGCCGTGCAGCCAATGGTGTAAGGCTTGGCTAAAGGGCCTAATGCTTCCAACCCCTGCCGGATCAGTACCACGCCGAAGGGCTGATTTTCTGAGATACAACGCTGAATCATCAACCGATACCGAGCTTCAAAGATGTGTAACGGCAGCGGTATACCTGGAAATAAAACGGTGTGGAGAGGAAATAAACAAAGTTCACGCATAATGGATGATGGCTTTCTTATGTAACTTTAAAGCCAATTAAGAATTGTTTCCAGTGCTTGTATGAGGTTTCTTCTGCGTTATAATCACGGCATGGAATATGAACGCCCTCACATGGATTTTCCAACTGTTTTTCGGCTGAGAGTCATTGGAGCTAATCAAGATGATTTTGCCACATTTGTAATGGTTGAGGTGCGCAAGCATGTCCCTGATCTGACCGAGGATGGAATTGAGGCCAGACCAAGCAACGGCGGGAAGTACCTGGCGGTCAAAGTTTCTTTCGTTGCCGAGTCGCGCGAGCAGCTGGACGCAATTTATGCTCACCTCAGCGCACAAGATCGGGTTATTTACCTGTTGTAAGTGAGCCTGGGCAGAAGATAACGGCATATTTATGCCTGGCGGGCCTGCATCCACTGCCCGCTGATCGTTTTTTCAATCCATAAAATCCCCCGGTTGAAGAAAAGAGCCAACAAGCCGACAAAAATTGCCCCAATCCAGATTTTATCCATTCTTCCTGCCTGAGCAATTCCCTCGAAAAGTAAAACGCCCAAACCTCCAGCTCCGAATTTAGCTCCGATTGTGGCAATAGCTACCGATATGACGGATGCCAACCGTACTCCCGCTAGAATTATCGGCAGGGCAATAGGAATCTGGATTCTGGTGGCGATTTGTAATCGGCTCATGCCCATCCCGCGGGCAGCCTCCAAAATTGAGGGGTCTATACTCTTGAAGCCGGCAATGATATTTCTCAGCAAAATAATCTGGCTGTAAATTACCAGCGCAGCCATGACCGAGCGGGCGTTCAACCCTAAAAATGGGATGAGGAAAATCATCATGGCAATGCTGGGAACAGTGTAAAGGATGTTGTTGAGCGGAATTAAGAAGCTGGAAAGGCGTGGAAAACGAAAGCTTAACCACCCCAATGGCAACGCAATTAAAAAGGCAATACCCACCGGAATGATCGCCAGCAGAAAATGCCGGAAAGTCAGCTGCAGGATGTAATCGAAGTTGTTGAGCAGATATGTCATAGTCCTAATTCGAGAGGCAGCCCACTTTTCTCAATTCCTCAAATGTAATCAACCCAACCGGTTTTTCATCGTGTGTGACCACAACTACATCTGCTTTTGGGGCGAGCATGATGGAAAGCACTTGCTTCAGGTCTGTTCCAAGCGGCACGCGAGGTAGTTGATTGGACTGGATAGTGGGATCAAGGGGCTGCATAACCGTTTCGACCCGTACCAGAGAAAGCTGACGAATGCGGTCATCGGAATTGAGCAACTGACGGACAAAATCACTGGCTGGATTTGCCAACAAGTTACAGGGGGTATCTTTCTGCACCAGTCTGCCTTTTTCCAGCACAATGATTTCATCAGCAATTTTCAGGGCTTCTTCCACATCATGGGTTACAAAAAGAATGGTTTTTTTCAGTCGGCGCTGTAATTCAAGCAGTTGATCCTGTAAACTGGACCGCGTAATCGCGTCAATTGCCCCAAACGGTTCGTCCATGAGCATGACCTGAGGGTCAGCGGCGAGAGCGCGCGCCAGCCCAACCCGCTGCTGCTGGCCACCAGATAGTTGCGCCGGGTAACGATTGCGATAGTCAAGCGGCAGGTGAATCAGATCAAGCAACTCATCAACCCGCTGGTTAATTCGCTGCCGCTCCCAGCCCAATAACTCCGGCACAACAGCGATATTTTTGGCAATGGTCAGGTGGGGGAAAAGGCCAACCTGTTGGATTACATAACCGATGTTGCGGCGTAATTGGTTAACCGGTATGGACTGAATATCAACTCCATTCAGTAAAATCTTTCCAGCGGTGGGCTCGTGCAGGCGGTTAACCATCTTAAGCAGTGTGGTCTTACCGCAGCCGGAAGGACCCAATAGAACTACAATGGATCCTTCCGGGATTTCCAACGTAATATTGTCAACCGCAGGTGCAGGTGTGCCGGGATATTGTTTGCTGACATTGACAAATTGAATGGCTGACATATCTGTTTACTTCAATAAACCTTGCTGCTGTAAGAATTCCTTTGCAACATCGGCTGGTTCGCGCTGTTTGCCAGACACCTCATAATTCAACTTCTGCATGACCTCATCAGTCAAAAGCGGCGCTAATCCGTTCAAAATTTCAGCAATTTTTGGATTGGCGTCCAACACCTCTTTGCGAATTACGGGTGCTACCTGATAAGGGGGCCAGAGACCCTTGTCATCCCGCAGAATAACCAAATCAAAGGCGGCTATTTCCCCGTCAGTTCCAAAGGCAACGGTTACATCTGCCTGACCTTCGTTAATAGCCTGATAGCGAAGACCGGGATCAACGGATTTATACTCCTTGAAACTGAAATTGCCGTATACCTGGCGCATTCCGGGTAAGCCGTCTTCGCGTTCTTGGAATTCAGGTGGTCCTACCATAACCAGATTGGATGCCTGGGCAACTAAATCCGATATGGTTTCGATGCCCAATTCCTGGGCTTTGCTGCGTTTCATAGCCACTGCCTGAGTATTGTTCATTGGTGCTGGATCCAACCAGACCAAATTGAAGCGATTGGCGTATTCGCTTTTGACGGTATTGTACACGGCGGCAGGATCGGTATTGACGGGCAGTTTGAGCACGGTCAGTAAGCCGGTTCCGGTATATTCCGGATAAAGATCAATTTCGTTGGATTCCAACGCTTTTTGAGCGATTGGGGTGCCGCCGAGGTTCAACTTCCGTTCAACTTTGAAGCCGTTTGCTTCCAAAAGTTGGGCGTACATCTCGCCCAGAATGAATTGTTCGGTGAAATCTTTTGATGCTACGCGAATGACAGGCTGGGTGGAAGTGTTGCCGGCAGGGGAGCAGGATAGCAGAATGACAAGTATGAAGAACATACCAGGCAGGATTTGTAAAACTTTTTTCATTTTCATTGGACACCTCTTTTTGTTATTCTTTCAAGTTTTGATAGGTTGGAGTGTTTTTTGAAGCAGGGCAAGCATGCCCTCCACCAGTAAAGTGATCAGGGCGACAGGAATTGCACCGACGAAGAGGATGCTGTAATCATAGAGGGCAAAGCCGCGTGTAATGTAGATACCCAAACCACCGCTGCCCACAAAAGCAGCAAGGGTTGCGCTGGCAATCACATCCACTGCCGAAATGCGAATGCCCGTCAAAATTACCGGAACGGCAAGCGGAAATTCAACCTTGAATAGCCTTTGAAAAGACGACATACCCATACCTCTGGCCGCTTCAATAATGGCTGGCTCAAGGGTGCGGAAAGCGGCGTCAGTGTTAATCAAGACCGGCGGCATGGCCAGTATTGTCAGGGCTACGATTGCGGAGGTTGAGGTCAATCCGAGATAGGGAATAATCAGAAACAACACTGCCAGGCTGGGGATGACGCGTAAGCCATTAACCAGATTCAAGAGGGTGAGCGACGCAAAGCGTGATCTGGCTGTCCAGATGCCGAGGGGAACACAAATCACCACGGCAATTCCAATCGCGATACCAGCGAGAAGGAGATGATCTTTGACCGCCGCCCAAAATTCTGACTGGCGGTTGAAAAAATAAATATAACTTTGCAATAAAGTTTGAATGAGCGTTTCTACCAAAGTTCGCTACCTGCCTCGCCTTTGAAGGGACCAATCAGGTTCGAAGTAATCCAACCACCATAAAAATTACCGGGCTGTGGTTTTACCAGTTCCCCTTCAACAAAACATTGATCCATCCATTGCGGGTAAAAAGCAATGTGGTTCGTTATGGCGGCGTAAGGAGGTGTCGGATTGGGATAGTACCAGGCTGCATTGCTAGCTACTTTTCCAGGCGTTTGGATTGTGTAATAGGAGGCTTGGCCTTTCCATTCACAATAAGAACGGCGCGAGGAGGGAATAAGAAATTCCATCAACACATCTTCCGGTGGGAAGTAGTATACCGGCGGGTGACTTGTTTCCAGTACGCGGTAGGCCTGTCTGGTTTCAGCCAGTTTGATCCCATCAAAATAAACCAACAGGTGCAGGGTGGTTAATTCAACTGACGGAGGTCGGGGGTAATCCCATACCGATTCCGCTTTTAAAGGAGAATGGTCATTTAGGTTCATAATATAATTTCCAATATTTTTTATTTTATGTTGAAAATTTCTCTTGTCAAACTATTGTATAAGAAAATTATAACCTATCGAATCTTACTTGTTGATAAATTTTAGTAATATAGTAATATATATAAAAATAATTCTGATTTGGAGACGTAAGATGAAGAATAGTTGGGGTAAAAGACTTCAGTATTATTTTGATTATATATTTTCACTCGGCCCAGGGGTGTTGATTGCCGCATTGGCGTTGTTTACGATACTTCTATCCCTAATTACTGCACTAATTCTGGTGGTAAGTCGTTTATCGCCCGGCGGGGAACCACCGTTTGATTTCATTGAAGGGTTGTGGTTCAGTTTTCTTGCCAATTTGGGAGAAGGTTCTGTGGCTGGAAGGGAATCGGTATGGACCTTCCGCTTTTTGACATTGGGATTGACACTGGCGAGTATCTTTATTGTATCAAACCTGATCGGTATTATTTCCAATGCGATCACTCAGAAGATTGAAAACTTGCGGCGCGGAAAATCGGCCGTCATTGAAAATGGTCATATTGTAGTTTTGGGATGGTCCGAACAGGTTTTTACAATCATCCCTCAATTGTTTATTGCTGAAAATGGCTTGAAAAACAAGAAAATTGTTCTATTAGGAGATCGCGATAAGGTTGAAATGGAAGATCAAATTCGCAATCGAATTGGATCTGACGCATTGCGCAGAGTGGTTTGCAGGAGCGGCAGTCCGATTGAAATGAGCGATCTGGAACTGACCAACCTCAATGAGGCGAGTGGAATCCTGGTGCTTACACCGGAAGGGGATAATCCGGATGCAGAAGTGGTCAAAACTGTACTTGCCATTACCAAAAACCATCAACGAAAGAGTGATCCTTACAAAATTATCGCCGCATTAAAAGAAAAACAAAACCGTGAATTAGGCAAAATTATTGGTAATGGAGAAGTTGAATGGATTTTTTCAGGGCAGGTAATTGCCCGACTGCTGGCACAAAGCTGTAATCAACCCGGGCTTTCCGTTGTCTATACCGAACTGCTGGATTTTACCGGTGACGAAATTTACTTCATTGAGGACTCAAAATTGATAGGTCGAACCTACCGTGAGGCTTTAAGTAGTTTTCAAAAGGGTGTCGTGATTGGGCTACAAAAAGCCGAAAAAGTCACCCTCAATCCGGGGATGGAAACCATCCTTCGCCCGGGTGATCAACTGGTTATTATTGCCAGTGATGAGCAAGGTTTAATTCGGGGGGAGCGGGGAGCGGTTCGGGATGAATGGATTGCATCCAATCATGCCGTTTCGAAAGCAAGTGAGAGTGTAATTATTTTGGGTTGGAGCGAACGCGGAAATGAATTGTTGGCGGAATTGAACAATTATTTTCCTCCGAAATCAAAGGTTTGTATTGTCACGGATAAATTTGATTTACATCAGGAATTAGAGGATGTATCATCCAGTCTTAAGAATCTAAAAGTCAGTTTTGAGAAAAAATCAATTCTCGATCGGAATGAATTAGAATCGCTTAAGCTGCAAAAATATGATCATGTCATTTTGCTCAGCAACGATGATCGAACTTTAAGCATCCAGCAGATCGATTCAAATACATTGTTTACCCTGTTACATATACGCAACATTGTGGAACAAGGAAAAGCAAAGCTTTCGATTACGACTGAAATTTTGGACGGTAGAAACAGCCGTCTCGCCGAAGTTGCCAAGGCGGATGATTTCATTGTCAGCGATCGCCTCATCAGTTTGATGATGGCTCAAATTGTTTCAGACCGTCGCAGGAATGCCGTTTATGAGGACTTATTCAACCCGCAAGGCTCGGAAATTTACTTAAAGCCCGCTTGTGAGTATATCAAGACCGGTGTTGCGGTTAATTTTTACACTATTTTGGAAGCGGCTGCCCGAAAGAACGAAACGGCAATCGGCTACCGTCTTTCTTCGCTTTCAGATGATGCCAAACGATCATTTGGGGTGGTGATTAATCCCGATAAGCGCGAAGAAGTGGTTTTTACCGAACAGGATAGAATTATTGTATTGGCCGAAAAATAGCCCCAAAGTTAGTGAAAATATGGCGTAGAACCTGCACCAGTGATTCAGGTTTATAAGATTCTCCACAAACCACCAGAACCATGGTTGGGTATTCTATGCTAACATTGTAAGAAAGAGATTTTTTTGTTGTGAATCTGATCATGTCCGACACTGTGGATCAGGAAATTCTGCTAGATGGAGCAGGTAAAGCAGAGGAATTGATCTCCTCTGCCTTACAGCGTGCTTTTGCGTTGCGTTATCAGGATCCGGCTCAAGCCGTGGAAATTTTAGAATTAACCTGCAAACAGCTGGAAAAGTACACACCAGTTTCAGATGATGAACTGAAAAGAATTGGGGACTGTCAACAAGGGCAGGGTAAACTTTACTTACAGATTGGAAAGTTTGATCAGGCAATTGTGGTTCTGCAGCAGGCCCAATCCATTTATGAAAAAGTTGATCATAAAAAACAATTAGCCGCCGTTTACACCCTGCTGGGGCAGGCCTACCTGCATCTATCCAGTTTTGTAAATGCCCTGCAATACACCCTCAGCGGACTGGAACTGGCTCAGGAAATTGATGATCGGACAGTTGAGGGTCGGTTATTAATAAACCTGGCGAGCGTTTATATTGAACGAGAGGAATATGCCCGTGCGCTTCCGTATGTTCTTCGGGCAACAAAGGATGCCGAGATCAGTCAAGATTTGCAATTTCAGGCTGAGGCTTTAGAAAAATCCTGTGTGGTTTATAGCGGCCTTGGAAATGCGGGAATGGCGCTGAGTGCCGGCATAAAGAGCCTGAATTTATTTGTGGACTTAAAAGAAAAATGGGGAGAGGCGAAAACGCTCAATTCCTTAGGCCGGGCTTATTACAGCATGAAGGATTATCCGAAGGCGTTGGAATGTTTTGAGGATGCCCTCCGAATTAGCCGACAAATATCCTCGCCTTATGAAAGTGTGGTATCACTCATTCGGATTGGACAGGTCTATGCAGAACAAGAACTTCCCGGACAGGCTTTGGAGCCGCTCCATGAAGCGTTGCAGGTCAGCGAGAAGATTCAATCACGCGGTCAGCAGGTGCAGTGCCATCAGTTACTTTCCTCGGTTTATCGTCAGGCCGTTCAATTCCAGCGGGCACTGGCTCATTATGAGCGTTTTCATGAAATAAAAGAACAGGTTTTCAACGATGAATCCGAGACCAAGCTCAAAAATTTAGAAGTTGTCTATCAGGTTGAAGAAGCCAGGAGGGAAGCGGAAAGGGAACAGTTAAAAAACATCGCACTCGAGCAAGAAATACAGGAACGTATTCAGGCTCAGCGCGCTTTGCAATCCGCAAATGAACAATTGCAAAAAGAGATTGCCATCCGGGAGCAGTTGATAGGGGATTTAAATGCCTTTGCGCGGATGGTGGCTCATGACTTGAAAGCACCGCTTCAGAATCAGGCCATCTTGACCCACATATTGGAATTAAAACTGAAAGCAATCAATGCACCTAAAGAAATTCTAGAATTAAATAGCCAGTTACAGCGAATTGTTCAAAAACAAGCCGAAATTATTCAGGAATTATTGACGCTGGCCAGTCTACGCAGTCAGGAAATTGTGCTGGTGCCACTGGATATGGAAAAAGTGATTCAAGAAGTCTTGAATCGGTTGAATTTTGTGATTGAGGATCATGGGGCGCAAATCAGCCTGCCTGCTCAATGGCCGGTTGCAATGGGATATGCTCCCTGGGTTGAGGAAATTTGGGCTAATTACATCACGAATGCCATCAAATACGGCGGTTTACCACCGCAGGTACAATTAGGCGCGGTTGCCGAAGGGGATGGCTTTGTCCGTTTCTGGATTCAGGACAACGGAGATGGAATCAACCCCGAGGATCAGGCAAAGTTGTTTCAGGATTTCAGCCGGGTTGATCGCGGTCGTGCTGAAGGACATGGGTTGGGGCTTTCGATCGTTGCCCGAATTGTTGAAAAATTAGGCGGGAGAGTGGGAGTTGACAGCCGAGGAAGACCTGGAGAAGGAAGCCGCTTCTGGTTCACCCTGCGCGCAGCGGAGTAACCTATTTATTTGAATATGGTCTGTAAGGCATTTGTAAGTTATTTTCTATAAAGTTTTAATAAATTTTGCCTATAAATGATATAAGAGTTCCTGGATTAATAAAAAAGCGGTCAGAATCAATCTAATTCAGGCAGAATAGAAAAACCGTATTTAAATCCGTAACGACAAAGGCAAACCCGGCGAAAGCCGGCGACGCAAAGCTATGGGTCTAAGGGCTAAATGCCTATGACTGCCAGGCCGCCGAAAACGCGATTCCATGCATCCAATTTCAGGCAGGGGAATCCTGCCGTATTTATTTAAATTGGCTGCGGTCGGTTTGCACCGGGCGCCTTTGTCAGAAAGGGGTGGACATGAGGCGCTCGCTTATTTTTGCTCTGTTGATAACCATTATCTGGTTTGTGGGGCAAGCATGTCTATCGCAGACCCAACCTGTTTCTGCTGATGCGGATGATTACCATGTGTTTCTACCGGTTTTGCTAAGTGGAAATGCAAACAATTCAAATTCTGAGCCGGAAACCAACTTTCCCAGTCTGACCCAGTTCGTGTCCACCGTAAAGAACGGAAATGGTCAAATCACTGGGGTGTATGTTGAAAAATTGATGGCCAATCCGGTGACTCAGCAGCCACAAGGTAATTACGAGTATATCTCCAACGATCCGAATACCATTACCCAATTCATGCTGACAACGCCGGAGGTGATTGGTTTGCTGGCCCATAACTATTTAGCCGGTAAGTCGTTTTTCGATATTAGGATTGGAGACAGTATTTTTATCATTGATGGTTACGGCGGGGTTGCTGAGTACCAGGTTATTGAGATTGATTCGTATCAGGTTACAAAAATTGATGGTGTTGTAAAGTATTTGGATATCAACGAATATCAAATATTAGATACCGCCCAGTTGTTTGCAAAATTTTATATGGGCGAAAAACATTTAACCCTTCAGACTTGCATTGCTAAGGAGGGTGACCCTGTGTGGGGACGACTGTTCATTACGGCCGTTCCAGTAAAATGAAGATATACTAATATGGGTGTTAAGATTGATGGTGTGGAGTTATCTCAATGCTTTATTGGGAGATTGAAAGTCAATTGGGAAAAATTCTGTTGTCTTCGGATGGGGAAAATTTGCGGGGACTGTTTTTCTCGCCATTTGAATATCCTGTCCTAAACAGGTTGAAGTTGCCTCTCTTCGAGGAAACCGCAAAGCAACTAAACGCATATTTCGCCGGGAAATTAACAACTTTCGACCTCCCGATTCGCCTTGAAGGAAGCCCGTTTCAGTTAAGGGTGTGGCAGGAATTGCTTAAGATTCCCTATGGAACGACGATCTCTTACAGGCAATTGGCCGAGCGGGTGGGGGATTTAAAGTCCATTCGGGCAGTGGGCAGAGCCAATGGGCAAAACCCAATTCCGATTATTGTGCCTTGCCATCGGGTGATTGGGTCAAACGGAAAATTGATTGGTTATGGGGGTGGAATCGAAAGGAAGTTATTTCTATTGAAATTAGAACGAAGTATTCTTTTCAGTTGAGTTTTTTAATCTTTGATGACAAACAACCATCGGGTTAGTGATTAATAGCACTAAACGGATCTTTTGGGATTCGATACAATTCAAGTGGTTATTGCAAATAATTTGCAATAAGAACACCAAGGAACGAACAATGGAATTTGATTTAGTAAATGCGGCAGAATCTCAAATTCATGCATTGGGCGGCAGGATGACCAATCAGCGGCGGATGATTTTACAGGTTCTCATTGAATGTGCCGATCATCCCACTGCAGAAGAAATTTATCAAAAGGTCAGAGAAAAGAATCCGGCTTTAAATCTTTCAACGGTTTACCGGACTTTACGATGGCTTGAGCAACATGGGCTGGTCAACATCCGCCGTTTTGACGATGAACCGCGTCTGGAACGATTTGATCCGGTTATTGAACATGGGGAGGATCACTTTCACTTTCGGTGCAGGAACTGCAACCAAATCACCGAATTTGATACACCGCTGATCAATGTGGTCAAGGCGCAGTTCGTGGATTGTTTTGGTGGCGAGATTGAAAATGCCACACTGGTTTTATATGGTTTGTGTTCGGAATGTTCTAAAAATTCTTAAACCTTTTTGAGGTATTGATGGCAGCCTGTCACGTAGCGCACCCAATCAAAGAGTTTCGTAATGGAAGCTGTGTTGCCCTGGTCGGTAACCCCAATGTGGGTAAGTCTGTTTTATTCCATCGGCTGACCGGCCAGTATGTCATCGTTTCGAATTATCCCGGTACTACAGTTGAAGTTTCGCAAGGAAAACTACGCAGGATGGAAGGGGTTACTCTTATTGACACTCCAGGCGTAATAGGATTCCCCTCGCGGAGTGAGGATGAGCAAGTTACCGAGAGAGTGTTGTTCAATGATAATTTACGCACGGTTATTCAGGTGGGAGATGCCAAAAATCTGCGTCGAACATTGCATTTGACCATCCAGCTGGCAGAAATGGGTTTACCGTTGGTACTGGCGTTGAATATGATGGATGAAGCCCGCATGCGCGGTTTGGAGATTCGCACGGAAGTCATGGAGCAGGCGTTTGGTATTCCCATCATCCAGACCGTAGCAACACGCGGTAGAGGAATTGCAGAGGTCGAGGCTGCGATTCACGCCGCCCGACCTGTCAATCTGAAAATTGAATACCCGCAGGAAATTGAGCAAGCTCTTTCCCGGATGGAAGAATTGGAATTTCAAGCGCCTATCTCCAAACGGGCGCTTTTACTGTTGTGGTTGGCGAAAGATAGTGTTTGTGAAAAATGGATCGAAGAAAACACAACCGCTGCAATACAGGATCAAGTGTTAAAAATTCGCAGCGAACTGTCTGAGAAATATTCCGAAGGGGTGGAATATGTCATCCAAAAATCCCGGGAAAGTTTCATTGAAAAACTGGTTCGGCAATCATTTGAGGAAACGAACAGTGCAAAAACCAGCGGAATACGATTGGGTTATCTGACCACTCACCCATTGTGGGGTGTCCCAATTCTGTTGAGTGTTTTATACGCCATGTACTGGTTTGTAGGGGTTTTTGGGGCGGGTACACTGGTTGGTCTGCTGGAAGAGAATCTGTTTGGGGAAATCATCAATCCATGGCTGATTGGGATGAGTGAAAAGATCATTCCGTGGGAGATAGTACGCAGCTTTCTGGTGGGGGAGTATGGATTGTGGACAATGGGGGTAACCTATGCCCTGGCGCTTCTCTTGCCGATTATTGTGACCTTCTTTATTGCTTTTGGTATTTTGGAGGATTCTGGTTATTTACCGCGCGTGGCGGTCTTGAGCAACCGCTTATTCTCCTCAATCGGTTTGAATGGTCAGGCGGTTTTACCGATGGTTTTGGGGTTAGGGTGTGTCACCATGGCAACCATGACCACGCGCATTCTAAACCGCCCGCGCGATAGAATTCTGGTAACCCTTTTGCTGGCCTTGGCGATACCCTGTTCGGCGCAATTGGGTGTTGTCATGGGAATGCTGGCAGCCATTTCGTTCAGTGCGGCTTTGATCTGGGTGGGTGTCATTTTCCTGGTGTTGTTGCTGGTTGGGTGGCTGGCTGCAAGAGTGATTCCCGGTGAAAGATCTCCCCTGATTGTCGAGCTGCCGCCCTTAAGGATGCCGGTATTCACCAATGTTATCTTTAAGACACTGGCCCGGGTGGAATGGTACATCAAAGAAGCTGTACCCCTCTTTTTACTGGGAACAGTGCTTTTGTTCGTGCTGGATACAATTCATGTTTTGCCGGCTTTGATTGAATTTCTGAGGCCGGTTGTGACTGGATGGTTGGGCCTCCCTTCTGAAGCTGCTACTGCACTCATCATGGGCTTCTTACGGCGCGATTTTGCAGCAACCGGATTTTTTGTGATGCAATCTCAGGGTCATTTGAGTGATTTGCAGGCACTTGTCTCGATTACAACCATTACGCTATTCATTCCGTGCATTGCATCGGTCTTTATGATGGTAAAAGAACGCGGTTTGAGGGTGGCGTTAGGAATGGTTGCTTTTATCTTCCCATTTTCGATTTTGGTTGGTGGATTGTTGATGCGTCTGCTGAGCGGGTTGGGTTGGGGAATGTAAAATGAAAGCGTCCTCTGCGAAAATTCAATGGGTCGAAAATATTGCCGAAAAACCGCTATTGATCAAATGTGCGGTTTGCGGAATGGAGTATGATCCGGTTGAAAATCCATCCTGTGGAACTTGTCCATTGCACCGCGGCTGTTCAATGACCTGTTGCCCGCAATGCGGAAGTTCGAACATCAATGTTCACCAATCCAGGTTGGTTAACTTCACAAAAAGACTATTTTCGGGAGGCAAACGTGTTTCATCATAGAAGAAGGCAACGATGTGCGCGAGGCTTTGAAGCCAACGAGCATTGCATGATGTTGTGTCAGGTTGCCCCGGGGCGCGAGGTTAAAATCCGCGAGATGAAAGGGTTGCAATCCCCCTATCGGGGTCATTTACAGGCTTACGGATTGCTTCCCGGGCGATGTATTCGGGTCATATCACAAAATCCAGTGACCATCATTCAAGTTGAGCAGATGGAACTTGCCTTTGAAAAAAGTGTCGCCGAAGGCATCCTGGTCGAACCGGTGAATGGATCATAAAACTTAAGAAATCTTAAAAATTATCCCCTTGTATTGACAAGGGGATTTAATTTTTGCTATACTGAAAGTGCTTTCATAAAAGTACTTTCAGTATAACGATATTTCCCCTGAAAAAATGCTCTCTCGTAAAAATTCCCCCACGATTTACGATGTTGCCCGCTCCGCGGGTGTGAGCATTTCTACAGTTTCGCGCGTCTTGAATAATCCGGAGAGAGTCAACGAATCTACCCGCTTGCATGTACTGGCAACTATTGACGAATTGGGTTTTGTGCCCAAAGCCGAGGCACGGGCGAGGGCTTTGCGTTCCTCCGGTAGAGTGGGTGTCATCACCCCTTTTTTTACCGCACCTTCTTTTGTTCAACGACTAAGAGGTGTGGCTTCTGTTCTGACAGAATCGAATTACGAGCTGGTGATTTTCACGGTAGATACTCTGGAACGCCTGCAGCATTATCTGGATACTATTCCACTGACCCATAATTTAGATGGGTTAATTCTCATCTCGGTGAGGATAGATGAGAAAACGGCCGATCGAATCGTTCAACACAAATTGGAAACGGTTTTGATTGAGTATCCTCTGAAGGTTTTCAGCAGTGTGGAGATTGATGATGAGGAAGGCGGAAAAATAGCTGCCCGATATCTGTTAGGCAAGGGATATACTGAATTTGCCTTTGTAGGTGAAACCAATTTTCCCAAGTATGGGATCAATCCTATCAGTTCACGGTTGAAGGGTTTTCAAGAGGTACTAAAGGAATCGGACATAAAATTTTCTGAAGCTCAGGTATGGGAAACCCCTTATCATGTGGATGCAACCCGTTTTGTTGCGTTAGAAAGGTTGAAAACGGCAAAATTACCGCTTGCCATATTTTCGGCAACTGATCTTCAAGCCATAGGGGTAATAAAAGCCGCCAGACAACTTGGATACCGCATTCCGGAGGATGTTGCCATCTTGGGTTTTGATGATTTGGATATTGCAGACTACATGGAGGTTTCTACCGTCCGCCAACCTCTCGATGAATCCGGTCGGGTAGCCGCGGAACTGCTGTTTTCGAGAATGCTCGACTCCACCCGACCGATTCAACATATTCGTTTACCGTTGTCTTTGATTGAGCGTGGGACGACGTGATACTGGATGATACCGAAATTGAAAGGAGGTGATTAATCCAGAAAACCGCCGAAAAATTTTGTGAATATGGCCACTTTGGCATGTCGTTCTGTCCAAAAATTGATTCTTGGAGGAGAAAATGAAAAACCGTTTCTGGCAAATAATAACAATTCTGATGGTTGCTGCGCTGGTGCTGGCTGCCTGCGCACAACCAACTGCAGCACCTACCCAACCGCCTGCCAGCGCAGGTGGCTCCTTCCTCGACCGGGCTTTTGCGGGTGAGTTCAAGGGTACGGTGGTCACAATGGCCGGCCCCTTCACCGACAACGATGCGGTCAAGTTTGAACAATCGGTAAAGGATTTTGAGGATAAAACCGGAATTGACATTCAATACGAAGGCTCAAAGGAATTTGAAGCTTCCATCTCCATTCGTATTGATGGCGGTAATCCCCCCGATATCGTAGACTTTCCACAGCCGGGGTTGCTTGCGACCTTTGCTGCCAAAGGTAAGGCAATTGATGTCAGCACCTTCCTGGACATGGAGAAGTTGAAGAAGAATTACAACCAATCCTGGCTGGATATGGCCATGATGGACAGCCCCACTGGCAAAATCATGGCTGGGGTGTGGGGCCGCGTCAACGGCAAATCACTGGTTTGGTATCCCAAGAAAGCTTTTGAGGAGGCGGGTTATAAGATCCCGACCACATGGGATGAATTGCTGGCATTGAGCGAAGAAATCAAAAAGGACGGTGATGCCCCGTGGTGTGTTGGTATCGAATCCGGTGCTGCTACCGGTTGGCCGATGACCGACTGGATTGAGGAAACCATGCTGCGCACCACTTCGCTTGAAAATTACGACAAGTGGGTGAAAGGTGAATTGAAGTTCGATTCACCTGAAGTGCGCCGTGCCATTGAAAAGGTCACCGAAATCTGGTTCACCGATGGTTATGTTTACGGCGGCCGGCAGGCTATTGCCACGACCTTCTTCGGTGATGCCCCGAAACCGATGTTTGATAATCCGCCCAAGTGCTGGCTACACAAACAGGGTAACTTCATCACCACCTTCTTCCCCGAAGGTCTATCCGCCGGTGTGGATTATGACTTCTTCTACTTTCCGCCGATTGACCCCGCCTACGGAAAGCCCGTGCTGGTGGCTGGCGATATTTATGCCATGTTCAATGATCGTCCGGAAGTTCGCGCCGTAATGGAATACTTCACCACGGGTGCATCGGTTGAAGGCTGGGTGCGCGCTGGCGGCGCAATTTCACCGCATCTCGATTCCAGCCTTGACTGGTATTCAAACGAAGTGGATCGCGGCGTTGCCGAGATCATCCTCAACGCTACATCGGTGCGCTTCGACGGCTCTGACCTGATGCCCGGTGCGGTAGGTGCTGGCTCCTTCTGGAAGAGCATGACCTCGTATGTTTCCGGCGCGATCGATCTGGATACTGCGTTAAGAGACATTGATGCCTCCTGGCCGAAGTAAATTGATTGGCCAATCCGCCTGATAAGACGCTGATACCTATGTAAATGTGAGGGGCAGGTGATAATGATAGGGGATAACCTGCCCCTCTCGTCCCCGGATGAATATATAATCTTAATCAAAGGTCCTTTTTTAGAGAAAGGAGCGCAAGATGCAGAGCCAGCCAAGAGTAAATGCGGGAAACCAAATGATCAATTGGTTGACCACCGGGGTGGGGAGAATACTTGTTTCGATTTTTGTCCCATTAGTCACTTTTCTGGTATTGTGGCGTGGTTTTATCTTTCTAAGAGACAGCAACGCCCCTCAGCTCATTATTGTGTTGGTAGCAATCGTTTGGGGAGTAGGAGGAGTAGCGCTCCTCTACGGCGTTTCCAACTGGCTGGTGGAAAAGCTCGCCACCGAGTGGGTGCGGCGGCTTCAGCCGTTTATCTTTATCGGTCCAGCAGTCGCGATTTTGTTCTGGTACCTCTTCCTGCCCACCATTCGAACTTTGGTATTGAGTTTTCAAGATGGTTTGGGTAGAAGTTTTGTGGGGATTGAAAATTATATCTTTGCCTTTACTGACCGGGTCATGCTGGAGGCGTTCCGCAATAATTTGTTGTGGATGATTCTGGGTACTGGCTTTAGTGTCGGTTTAGGTCTCTTAATTGCCGTGCTGGCCGACCGAACCCCCCTGGAGAAGGTCTACAAAGCCATCATTTTCATGCCGATGGCGATATCCTTTGTTGGCGCAGGTGTAATCTGGAAATTTGTTTACGCATACCGGGGAGAAGGGGTTGGCATTCAAGAGATTGGGCTGCTGAATGCAATTGTCATTGGATTGGGAGGTCAACCACAACCCTGGTTATTGCTCCCCCCGATTAACAATCTCTTCCTAATCGTGATTATGGTGTGGCTGCAAACCGGTTATGCCATGGTCATCTTATCGTCTGCAATCAAAGGCATTCCTTCGGAATTGTTAGAAGCGGCGAGGGTGGACGGGGCTAACGAATTCCAGGTTTTCTTCCAAATCATGGTACCGACCATACAAAGCACACTTTTAACAGTCACTACAACCATTGTCATTTTTAGTTTGAAACTGTTTGATATTGTGCGGGTCATGACAGGGGGGAATTACGGAACCAATGTCATTGCCAACGAATTTTATCTTCAGCAATTTACCTATAATCACTCCGGCAGGGCATCAGCGATTGCCATTGTGCTATTAATAGCGGTCATTCCGGTAATGATCTACAATCTCCGCCAGTTCCGCGAAAGGAGGGCTTTCTAATGGCTACAAAACAAGCCAGTCAAAAGGGTCAAAAACGGTTGGGCAGCCTTTTCGTCAATGGCGTGCTGATCTTGATTTGCCTGATCTGGTTAATTCCAACCATTGGAGTATTCATCACCTCTTTCCGGAACAGTGAAGATATTTACAGCAGCGGCTGGTGGACAGTGTTTCCGCATCGTGGCTGGGTAAAGGTCGAAGAAGTCCGTGTACCTGAGACCATTGATGTGGATCAACCGTTTGAAGTAGCCGGAATAACTGCCGATTTTGCCACGTTGCGTCAAGGAGTTGTAACACCGGATGGTCGCAAAATCACCTGGATCGGTAATAAAAGGTCGCGGCTGGTGATTGTGGAAGAAAGGAAGTGGGTTGGGTTTTCAGCGCGGTTAACCCTGGATAATTATCGGGATACTTTGAGTGGAAAAGAAATTCGTTTTCGTGATGCTTCGGGAAATGAAATTACCCGCAAGGGAAACAACCTTGGAGGTGCTTTCCTTAACTCTATAGCCGTGGCGGTTCCTTCCACCATCATTCCAATCTTGATTGCAGCTTTTGCGGCATATGGCTTTGCATGGCTCAATTTTCCGGGTAGAAAATTGTTGTTTACGCTGGTGGTAGCCTTACTGGTGGTTCCGCTGCAAATTGCGCTCGTGCCGATCCTGAGGGATTACACCCAGTTGAATTTGAACGGTACATACCTTGCCATGTGGCTGGCTCATACCGGTTTTGGATTGCCGCTGGCAGTCTACCTGTTGTTTAATTACATTGGCTCTCTACCGCGCGATATTTTAGAGTCAGCTTTCATTGATGGGGCTTCGCACTTTACCATTTTCACCCGGCTGATTTTGCCGTTATCCATTCCGGCACTGGCGTCTTTTGCCATTTTCCAGTTTTTGTGGGTGTGGAATGATTATCTGGTTGCGCTGGTGTTCCTGGGCGATCAAAACCGGGTTGTTACCAGTGCGCTGGCGGCGATGGTGGGTGAAAAAGGACAGGACTGGCATTTGCTCACTTCGGGCGCATTTGTCAGCATGATTTTACCCTTGACGGTATTCTTTGCCTTACAACGTTACTTCGTGCGCGGTTTGATGGCAGGTTCTGTCAAAGGATAAAGCAGAAAGGAATCAGGTTTATGGATCTTTCCAGAGAGTCGAAAAGGACCCTGGATCGGCTAGAACCGCGTCTTGAGACGCGGTTTGCCGATTACATCTCCAAACATCCGAAAGAATGGCAAGTTTTTGAAGCTCGTCTAAACCGGCATTTTGAAGATCTTTTTCGAATTCTTCATCATCTTTACGGTGAACATTACGATTTCTTTTATCACATCGAAGAATTACTGGGTGTGCTCGCCAGTTACTGGGCTCAACGAAGCGTTGAATTAAAAACATTGGATGCAGAGCGAGAAAATAATCCGGACTGGTTCCAATCCAATCAAATGTTGGGGGGTGTCTGTTATGTAGATTTGTTTGCCGGTAATTTGAAGGGAGTTCAGGAAAAAATCCCTTATTTCAAAGAGTTGGGATTGACCTATTTGCACCTGATGCCGCTATTCCGCTGCCCGGAGGGGGAAAACGACGGTGGTTATGCCATCTCAAGTTATCGTGAGGTAAATCCCGCACTGGGAACTATGCAGGAGTTGTCCGAACTGGCCCGATTGTTGCGCGAGCAGGGTATCAGTCTAGTGCTGGATTTTGTGTTCAATCATACCTCCAATGAACATGAATGGGCGCTCAAAGCACGGGCGGGAGATCCGGATTATCAATCTTTTTATTACATGTTTGATGACCGCTCAATGCCCGATGCGTATGAGTGCACATTACGTGAAATTTTCCCGGAGGAACATCCCGGTGCTTTTACTTATTTCCCTGAGATTGGCAAGTGGGTGTGGACAACATTCCATTCCAATCAATGGGATTTGAATTACTCAAATCCGATGGTCTTTAACCGAATGGCGGAGGAGATGCTTTTTCTCGCCAATGCCGGTGTGGAGGTGCTGCGTTTAGATGCGGTTGCCTTCCTTTGGAAGAAAATGGGCACCAACTGTGAAAATCTGCCAGAAGCCCACATGCTCATTCAAGCCTTCAATTCAATTGCGCGAATATCTGCCCCGGCGTTGATTTTTAAGTCGGAAGCAATAGTTCACCCGGATGAGGTGGTGCGCTATATTCACCCAAAAGAATGTCAAATTTCCTATAATCCGCTGTTAATGGCTTTATTGTGGAATACACTGGCAACCCGCCAGACCGATTTGCTCACCTTTTCAATGCAGGAGCGTTTTAAAATTCACCCACGATGTGCATGGGTCAATTATGTGCGTTGTCACGATGATATCGGATGGACTTTTTCAGACGAAGATGCAGCTCAATTGGGGATAAATGGGTTTGATCATCGTCGTTTTTTGAACGAGTTTTATACGGGTAAGTTCCCGGGTAGTTTTGCAAGGGGATTGCCATTTCAGGAAAATCCGCGCACGGGCGATGCCAGGATTTCGGGTACCTGCGCTTCGTTGGCAGGTTTGGAAAAGGCAATTTACCAGGAAACCGAACGCGAAGTGGAACTGGCGCTGCGGAGGATTTTGCTGATTCACAGCGTCATCCTTTCCATTGGAGGAATCCCCTTAATTTATTTGGGGGATGAAATTGCAACTTTGAATGATTACCGCTACCGTGAGGATCCGGCAAAAGTAAGGGATTCTCGCTGGGTACACCGCCCTTTCGCAGATTGGGAGAAATACAAGCGGCGTCATGATGAAACTACAATGGAGGGTAAACTATACAGCCGGTTGAGAAGATTAATTCAATTGAGAAAGGAAATTATGGCGTTTGGTGGCGCCCAAACGGAAATCCTTACCCTTCGATCCAAACACCTTTTCTCATATGTGCGTCAACTTCAAAACGAGCGAGTACTGGCAATTTGCAATTTCAGTGAGCAGCCGCAAATCATTGACGGAAATGAAATCCGTCTGCATGGGTTGGGATATCACTTTGTTGATCTGGTCAGCGGTCAACCGTATTCAACAATCAATGATTTAATGCTGGAACCCTACCAGTTTGTTTGGTTAAAGGTCGATTCCTGATCAGGATTGGACAGCAAGTTCTGCAATACGCACAATGACCTGAACGGCCTTTTCCATCGATTCAACGGGGATAAATTCATACCGTCCATGGTAATTGTGCCCGCCATTGAAGATATTGGGGCAGGGTAATCCTATGAAAGACAACCTTGCTCCGTCTGTGCCACCACGCACCGGCCGAATAATGGGGCTAACCCCCACATCCAGCATGGCTTGTTTCGCCAGGTCAATGATGTGCATGACCGGCAGGATTTTTTCTTTCATGTTGTAATAGCTGTCACGCAGATCCACTTTGATTCGTTCTGACCCATAGTATTCATTTTGATACTGGATGGCGCGAATAAGAATTGCCTTCATTTCTTCAAATTTCTGGCGGTCATGTTCGCGGATGATGTAGCGCATCTCAGCAGCGTCCACATTACCATAAATGTTAGTCAGATGGAAAAATCCTTCATAGTGATCGGTATGTTCGGGGCGGAGGTGAGGCGGTAACATCTGATGAAGATTGATGGCGATTTGTAGAGCGTTGATCATCTGATTTTTGGCAGTGCCGGGGTGCACGTTACGCCCCTGAATGAAAATTTTTGCATTGGCGGCGTTAAAGTTTTCATACTGCAATTCACCAATTTCACCGCCATCCATGGTGTAAGCAAAATCAGCGTTGAATTTTTTAACATCAAATCGGTCAGCTCCTCGCCCAATTTCTTCATCTGGGGTAAAGCCGACCCGAATGGCTGCATGGGGTATTTCCGGGTGCTGAGCGAGATATTCGACGGCTGCCATTATTTCCGCGATTCCAGCTTTATCATCTGCACCGAGCAGGGTATTGCCATCCGTTGTAATCAGGGTTTGGCCCACATATTTATTCAGGATGGGGAAGTCCTGCGGAGAGAGAACAATATTTTTCTCGGTATTGAGTAGAATATCGCCACCTTTATAGGAAACGATTTGCGGGTTGACGTTTTCACCGGTCATATCCGGGTTGGTATCCAGATGGGCAATAAAACCGATGGTAGGCGCATTCTCTACATTAGCGGGCAAGGTTGCCATCACATAACCGTTTTCATCCAGCGAAATGTCCACCAGGCCAATTTGTTTCAGTTCTTCAACCAGCAGTCTTGCCAGGTCTAATTGCCGGCTGGTGCTGGGAAAAGTGTCCGAAGCCGGATCGGATTCGGTGAAAATTTTTGCATAGCGGATAAAACGATCAACAACAGAGGTTTTCAAGGGTCAACTCCTGAGCAGGTTAATCGGGTTGATTATACCCCAACAAAACACTACAGATGGATTTGGTTCGTTTTGGTTTGTGAGATAATAAAAGTGAAAATTCGGTCAGAGTGAAGTGGATGCAATAAGGGTAAAGTGTATCGTTTACAACTTAAGAATTTTTTTGCAAGAAAGGTTTTACGAAATGAAAGAATATGCCATTCCTATGGTGCCCGGACCAACCACCGTTCCACAAATCATCCTGGAGGCTATGAGCAAAGATTACCCATCACCAGACCTGGAGATGGAATTTCTGGATCTATACAATCAAACCGAAGAAATGTTGAAGCGTCTGTATCAAACAAATAACCGGGTTGTCATTCATACCGGTGAAGGGATGATGGCATTGTGGGGGGCTTTAAAAAGCGCGATCAGGCCGGGTGATCGGGTTCTGGCATTGGCCAGTGGTGTGTTCGGTTACGGCATAGCCGAAATGGCCGCTTCCATCGGCGCAGAAGTCAAAATTTATGGGGTCGAATATGACCAAACTCTGAAAGATTGGGATGAGGTTGAGAAGGCGATTCAAGCCTTTCGGCCGAAGATGATCACCGCCGTGCACTGCGAAACGCCTTCAGGAACCCTGAATCCGCTGGAAATGGTTGGTTTATTAAAACAAAAATACGAAGTCCCGTTATTTTATGTGGATGCAGTTGCCAGTTTGGGCGGTACACCGGTTAAGACAGATGAATGGGCGATTGACCTGTGTTTGGGCGGTTCGCAAAAAGTGCTTTCTGCTCCGCCACTAGCCGCATTTGTTGCCGTAAGCCCTGGCGCCTGGGACGTTATCAAACAAGTTGGGTATGTCGGTTATGATGCTCTTTTGCCTTTTTATGATGCCCAGGAGAAATTTTACTTTCCATACACTCCGAACTGGCATGGCGTTGCAGCGATTCATCAGGCTGTAAAAATGATTTTCGATGAGGGTTTGGATGTAGTTTTCCAGCGGCATGAAACGGTTGCCGGCCACTGCCGCAGTGAATTAGAGTCGATGGGATTAAAATTGTTCCCGGCAAGAGATGCGCAACCTTCACCGACCGTGACAGCGGTTTATGTGCCGGAAAAATTTAGCTGGTCTGAACTGGATCGCCGGTTTCGCGAAAAAGGGCTGGCTACAGGCGGTTCCTATGGTCCTCTGGCGGGTAAAATCTTCCGGCTCGGTCACATGGGCAGTCAGGCAAGCATGGAGTTGGTGGACAAAGCTCTCAAGGTGATTAGAGAGGTGGTAACCTCTTCATAATTTGAGTGCTTTTTGTACAGCCGTGCGGAGCACTTCGTACTCTGGCATTCCGCGGAAACCTTTAGAGGTAGGGTAAACCCGGCAGCCCAGAAAATAGTTTTCCTGCTCGCTTGGGAACAAGTCTTGTCCATCAATATAAAACGAGGGTGAACCAGTAAATTTTCGCTTGGTCGCTTCTTCGTCAGACTCAACTTTGTAGAGATGAATTTCCTCGTTGATGTTCAAATCCTTCAAAACCCGTTCGAAGAGTTCGAGCGCATTCTCCCAATTGGGGCAGTCGTGAAAGTAGAGTAGTTCAATATAGGGCATTATTCCTCCTTTGGTCTCGGATAAATTATCAAAACGGTCATTGTTTTGATAATTTTTTACCCCTGTGTTTTCAAACCCAGAGTGGTAGCGATGATCATTTTTTGCATTTCGGTGGTGCCGGAATAAATCTTTGTGCCAATTGCATCCCGCAGGTGACGTTCAATTTCAAAATCTGTCGTGTAGCCATAACCGCCAAATACTTGAATGGCGTCCAGGAAAGTTTGAATGGCGGCTTCGCTGGTAACCAGTTTGGCAATGGATGCCGGCATGGTTGGATCTCCATGTTCTAGTTCCCATGCGGCTTTGTAAATCAGCAGGCGTGCCGATTCAAGACGCACCTGCATGTCCACAATTTTTCCTGAAATGGCTTGATAAGCAGAGATGGGTTTCCCAAACTGTACTCTTTCGTTAGCATAACGCACACATTCTTCAATTTGACGCTGCATTGCCCCCAAAAAAGGCGCAAGGATGAGCGCACGTTCCCAAAACATGATTCTTGAGAATACCCTTGAACCGCTGCTTGGGCTTCCAATAACGTTGGAGGCGGGGATGCGGGCATCGCGAAAAATGACATCTGACATCGGTGAAGTCCTTGATCCCATCTTCTCCATGTGTGATTCTACCGAGACCCCCGGGGTGGAACCTTCGACTGCGAAACAGGTAATGCCGGCAAAACCGTATTTTTTGTTGATGGTAGCAAAGGTGATAAAGAAATCCGCTACCGGTGCATTGGTGACGAAGGTTTTACTTCCGTTAAGGATGAAATTGTCTCCGTCTTTTACTGCCGTTGTGGACATAGACATGGCATCCGACCCGGCGGCCGGCTCAGAAATGGCATGTGCACCAACCCATTCACCGGAGATCAGTTTTGGCAGGTATTTTTGCTTGATTTCTTCATTGCCAAAGAGAAGTAAAGGCATTTCAACCGCCCAGATGTGAGCACCAATTGAGAGGAAGATGCTGGTGTCTTTGCTCCCATAACCAAAGCCTTCCAGAACGCGCGTGACGGTGAGAGCATCCAACCCTAACCCACCGTATTTTTCGGGGATGATCATTCCCAACAATCCAAGGTCTGCGCAGGCTTGCCACTTTTCTTTGGAGAAGTGCTGATTGCGGTCTTCCTCAATCAGGTTGTGATTTATTTTTTTCTGAGCAAATTCTATTGCCTGATGATACAGGTCTTCCTGTTCCTGTGACCATTCGAAGTTCATTTTTCGCCTCTTTTATCAAAAATATCCATGTTTGATTGTACATTAACCTTCCGCAGAAATCCTTTGATTTGTCTAATAATTTGCGGAAAAAACCAAAATTGCATGTGTTACAATCCTTTGAGGAATATTTTGACGACAAAGTAAAAAATGATAGGAGAAAGGAATGAAGGTTGCTTTTTTACATTACTCTGCTCCGCCGGTGGTAGGGGGAGTAGAGAATGTGATGGCCAGTCAGGCCGAATGTTTAAGTAACTTTGGGTATGATGTTGAAATTATCTGCGGCAGGGGAAGCCAGTGGCATCCGCGTATTGAGGTAATAAATTATCCCCTGTTAGATTCCCGCAATCCACAAATCCTTGAATTGAAGAAAAGCCTTGACCGAGGTGAAGTCAGGGAGGATTTCGACCAAACCGTTGACCAAATTTTCAACTGGCTGAAAGATGCACTTACCGATACCAGGTTATTGATTGCCCATAATGTAGCCTCTCAGCATAAAAATCTGGCTTTGACGGCTGCACTTAAACGCCTGGTTTCTTCAAGACAGGAGAATCTTTCCGTCATTTTATGGCACCATGATTTTGCATGGACAGCGAACCAGTATTCGGCGGAGTTATATCCATCCTATCCATGGATTTTGAGTAAAATCGCGTGGGAGGGTGTAACGCACGTTGTTGTTTCGGAAGCCCGGAAGAAGGAAATGGTGCAATTGACAGGCATTGATGATGGCAAAGTTCGGGTAATTCCAGCCGGAATCAATCAAAAAAGTTTGATCGGTTTAACCGATGAACTATACCGGTTGGCAACCCAGCATCATTTTTTGTCTGCTGATCCATTGATATTGATGCCTATCCGCGTTACCCGTAGAAAAAACCTTGAGATGGCGTTACATATTACCGCTCATCTCAAACACAGGCTTCCGGCATTAAAACTGGTGGTGACCGGTCCGATTGGCGCGCATAATCCCACCAATGAACAATATTTGAAAGAATTGGTGGAACTCAGAAGAAAGCTTGATCTGGAAAATCAGGTAATTTTTCTTGCCGAATATTTTCCGAACGGCATTTCGGAGGATTGGATAGGCTCTTTTTATAGAATGGCGGATGTGCTTTTATTGACCAGTAAAGAAGAAGGTTTTGGCATTCCCATATTGGAAGCTGGTTTGAGCCGCTTAATAATTTTTTGCAGTGATATCCCACCGCTGCGGGCATTGGCTGATGGTTCTGCAACATTGTTTTCATTAAAGGATTCCCCTGAAATTGTGGCTGAAAAGATGATTGAAAAATTGACCCATGACCCGATTTATTCTTTCAGAGCCAGAGTGAAAAGAGAATTCACTTGGGAGGCTATTTACAAGAATAAAATTGCCCCTTTAATCAGGGATGTTCTTCAAACAGATGGGTGAGGTGTGGTGATGTACTCTCAACGGATTTTTCGACCTTTCAGGCGTCTGGTTGTGCCAGTTTTCAACGAAACTGTCCAAAAAAATTTGATTAATTTCTGCAATTTGCTTGAAGAAACCTCCCTGACTTTTTTGGGTGTGGTTGAAGTTGATCCTTCCTCTTCGCTTTCGGAAGGAAATGCAAGTGCTAGAAAATTGCGGAAATCTCTTTACGATTTCATCCGCTCCCGCCATCTTGACGCTCAAATTGCCGTCAGCGTGGCATACGATCCATGGGATGGCATCAATTCTTATCTGCAAGATCATCGAACCGATTTGGTGATTTTGGATTGGTCGTCTTTACCCAAAAATCAGCCTAATTTCATAGAAGGAATCAAACGAATCAACACTAATGTTGCGATCATTCGCGGTAATTTTTCAAAACGCCATCCGAAAATTGGTATTCCACTGCGTGGAGGTCCGCATGCGCAGTTATCATTAAGATTGGCTCTGGCAATGCGGCGTTCGGAGTTAAACGCCATTCATCTCTTCCTTCCTGAAACCAGTGCCGAGGTTGTCGAAGCGCCGTTGTTAGGTATTTCCAGAATTTTACCCAGTCTGCCTGAGGTGAACTATCAACGCAAGGCTTCCAGCAATCCGTTGGCGGAAATCCTTGAACTTTCTCGAAAATCAGATGTTACCATTTTGGGAATTGCCGAGGCCAGTGCAGAACGGCAAGCCAGCCTTGGAAAAGTGGCTGATCAATTGTTAGAAGAGACAGAACAGGAAGTTGTGGTGGTCAAAACCCAACAGGAAATACCCCGCCGAGAGGAGGATTGGAAGAAAGAAACCATCGGTTCAAAAGCCATTTCCATTCTGGTGGATAAATGGTTTGCTGAAAACACCTTTCACGCCAGTGAATTCGACAATATTGACAATCTCGTTGGCTTGAAGGAAGAACAGGGTTTAACCATTAGTCTTGCTTTGCCTGCTTTGAATGAAGAAGAAACGGTTGGAAATGTAATCGGCACAATTCAAAAAACACTTATCGAGAAACATCGCTTACTGGATGAAATTGTATTAATGGATTCAAATTCCACTGACAGAACCCGAGAAATCGCCGAGTCCCTCGGAATACCGGTTTATATTCATCAACAGACATTGCCTCAGTACGGAGCCAGAGAGGGTAAGGGGGAAGCTCTGTGGAAGAGCCTGTATGTAACCAAGGGTGACATCATTATCTGGATCGATTCGGATATCGTCAATATTCACCCGCGGTTTGTATATGGAGTGGTTGGACCTTTGCTTTTGAACAGGAACATCCACTTTGTAAAAGGTTTTTATCAAAGGCCTCTTAAAACCGGCAGGCGGGTTCAATCCACCGGTGGCGGAAGAGTCACCGAGCTGACTGCCAGACCACTGATTAACTTGTTTTACCCCGAACTCTCGGGGGTAATTCAACCGCTTTCCGGTGAGTATGGGGGCAGACGCAAAGTACTGGAAAACCTGACCTTTTTCACCGGTTATGGGGTGGAGACGGGTTTATTGATTGATGTGTTTGAAAAATATGGGTTGTCGGCAATTGCTCAGGTGGATTTGCTGGAGCGTATCCATCATAATCAAAGTTTGACTGCGCTCAGTAAAATGTCGTTTGTCATCATTCAGGCGGTGTTAAAAAAGCTGGAAGGACGTTTCAAACAACCCTTGTTTGAGGACATCAATCGTTCCATGAAAATAGTGCAGTACGAAAGCGGTAATTATTATCTGGAAGTCAAAGAAATAATCGAACAGGAGCGCCCTCCAATGATCACATTACCTGAATATCGAGCCAAATTTTTCCAGAATGAATAAATTTATAAGTAGAGAGGAAAGGTTTAATGCCAAAAACGAGAACGGAATTATGGTTGGTACGACACGGTAAAACCGACTGGAATGTTGAGGGACGCTATCAGGGGCAGGCAGATATGCCACTGAACGAAATTGGAGTTAAACAAGCCCGCGATTTAGCAGAAAGATTGAGAGATGTAAATTTTGCCGCAATTTTTTCCAGTGATCTCCAGCGAGCCAGTTCAACTGCCAGAATTTTGGCGGGGGATAAAGAAGTAAAGATTGATCCACGCTTGAGGGAGATCCATCAGGGGGAGTGGGAAGGACAGTTGTTTTCTGTAATTCGTCAGCGGTATGCTGATTATTTTACGCAGCGTAAAGAAAACCCTCTTCAAAGCCGTCCACCCGGCGGAGAAAGTCTGCAGCAAGTTGCCGAAAGGGTCAAAGAGTGCGTAGATGAGATTGTTCATCAATTCGCAGGAGAACGGGTCTTAATCGTATCTCACGGGTTAGCCATAGCAACCGTGCTTGCTGCTGTGAAAGGTTATTCTCTTGAAAAGGCGTTTGAACTGATTCCGGACAATGCCGACCCGCAAATCATCTTCTGGCCGCCGGATTTGAATGGCAGGGAACAACGATGAACATACTGACCGAGGAAGCCCGCCAAAGATTGAAATCTCTTTATGAATTTATTTATGAGCGGAATGCCGATTGGACTTGTTTTGAACAAATCCTCGAAAAAGCCGAAAAGACCTACCGATTTTTGGAGAGGCGCTCATTCCCTTTGCCGCTGGACCAATCTGATGTGGTCTTGATTACCTACGCGGATCAGTTTCGCCGAAATGGCGAAAAACCACTTCAAACTTTACGGGATGTTGCGCTGCGTTTGTTTAATCCGCATATTTCCTCCCTTCACTTACTCCCGTTTTTTCCGTATACCTCCGACGACGGTTTTTCGGTCGCCGATTATTTATTGGTACACCCGGAGTTTGGGGATTGGCAGGATATTCAGGCTCTTTCCAAAGACTTTCGGTTGATGTTTGATGCGGTGGTGAATCACACTTCGGTCAGCCATGAGTGGTTTCAACGTTTTCTGGCGGGTGATTCTAGCTATAAAGATTTTTACATCACTGCCAATCCTGATGATGAGCGATTGCAATGGGTGGTTCGTCCCCGGGCTTTGCCCCTGTTAACTGAATTTCAATCGAAAGAGGGAAAAATTCATATCTGGACGACATTTAGCGCCGATCAGGTGGATTTAAATTATGCCAACCCAAAAGTCTTGCAGAAAATGACCGAGACGATGCTGGACTATGTCCGCCTTGGTGCTCAATTTATCCGGCTGGATGCCATTGCTTACCTGTGGAAAGAAATTGGAACCACCTGTATTCATTTACCCCAGACTCATGCCGTGGTTCAATTTTGGCGATTGCTTTTGGGTGAAATTGCCCCCTATGTGAAAATCATAACCGAAACCAATGTTCCTCATCAGGAGAACATCTCCTATTACGGCGATGGAACGAATGAAGCCCATCTGGTGTATAACTTTGCGTTACCTCCGCTGATCCTCCACACGGTGCATTCTCAAAATACACGCTACCTGAGCCGTTGGGCAAATGATCTACACACTCCTGCAGATGGGACAGCTTTCTTTAACTTTCTTGCCTCACATGATGGCGTTGGGGTCAATCCCGTGCGGGGAATTTTAACCGACGTGGAGATTGATCAATTGGTTGAAACTGTCCAGCAACTGGGCGGATTGGTCAGTTATAAAGCCAATCCGGATGGAAGTCGCTCCCCCTATGAATTGAATGTGAATTACCTGGATGCAATGGGCAGCCCCGATGGATTGGATAATGAAGATTTGATGATTGTCCGTTTCCTGACGGCTCACTCCGTGTTGCTTACATTGAGAGGTCTGCCGGCTATTTATGTGCATTCCATGATTGGTTCTCGCGGGTGGAAGGAGGGAGTATCTCTCACTGGGGCCAACCGCACCATCAATCGCCAGAAATTGTCGGCAGATGAAGTGTTATCCGAGATCAAAAATCCGAAACGCCGGCGATCAAAAATCTGGAATGAATTAAGGAAAATGCTGGCTGTTCGCCGAAAGTACCGCGCTTTTGATCCTTCGGCATTGCAACAAGTCATCGTCGAGGATGAACGGATTTTTGCGCTGATGCGATACGATCCACGATCGGAACGAGATGTGTTTTGTGTACATAACTTCACAGACCAGGAAGTTACCGTTCGTTTACCCGACTCCAGCGGTCGCTGGGAGGATTTGCTCTCGCCGGATCAAAAGGTTTCGCAACAAGAAGTTCGGCTTTTACCCTATCAACACAGATGGATGTGTCGAATTACCAAATTGAGAGGAGGCGAACCCCTATGGCAATGAATTCGAAAAATTCTTCTTTAAGAATTGGTTTTGTTTCAACACGATTTGCGGGAACTGACGGCGTAAGTCTGGAAGCCGAAAAATGGGCTGCCGTTTTTAAGCGAATGGGACATACCTGTTTTTATTTTGCTGGTTTGTGCGACCGTCTGGCAGAAGTCAGTTATGTGGTGCCCAACATGTTTTTTCATCATCCAGAGATGGAAGCGATTCATGAAGAAGCCTTCAATCAAACCATACGCAGCCCTCAATTAACTCAGCAAATTCAAGAGTACAAAGTTTACTTCAAAGAACATCTGCAGAGTTTTGTTAAGCAATTTGAGATTGATTTACTGGTTGCAGAAAATGCTTTGTCAATCCCTGTGAATATCCCGCTGGGCATGGCCATTTCAGAATTCATTGCCGAAACAGGTTTTCCAGTCATTGCTCATCACCATGATATGTACTGGGAGCGCAAGCGTTTTCTGGTCAATTGTGTGTGGGATTACCTGACGATGGCATTTCCGCCGGCATTCCCCAGTGTGAAACATGTGATGATTAACTCCGTCGCTGGCCAGCAGTTGAGCTTAAGAACAGGCGTTTCCAGCCGTGTTGTGCCGAATGTGATGGATTTTGAGACTCTCCCACTACCTATGGATGAATATACCCGAACTTTAAGGCAGGATTTAGGGCTTGAGGAGCACGAAAAATTAATATTACAACCAACCCGGGTTGTCCAGCGCAAGGGCATTGAACATGCCATTGAGCTGGTCTCTCGTTTGGAACTTCCTGCCTGCCTGGTGATTTCTCATGCTGCGGGTGATGAAGGCAAAGAATACGAACACAGGGTCAGAGATTATGCCCGCCGGATGGGAGTGAAGACTCTGTTCGTTTCGGACATCATTCAGGAAAAACGCGGGACTTCGTCGGATGGTAGGAAAATTTACACGCTCTTTGATGTCTATCCTCATGCTGATCTGGTGACCTATCCGTCAGAAATTGAAGGCTTCGGAAATGCCTTCCTGGAAGCGGTTTATTTTGGCCGTCCGATTGTGGTCAACCGATATTCGATTTACGAAATTGATATAAAACCCAAGGGTTTTCGGGTGATTGAATTTGATGGTTTTATTACCGAACAATCCATTCAGATGGCGCGACGCGCTTTGCTTGAACCCGAGTTCGTTGAGGAAATGGCAAGAATCAATTACCGGGTTGCGCGAAAACATTACTCCTATTCGGTTTTGGAGATGCACCTCAGAGCGCTGTTGACTGAAATTTACGGCACCAATCATCGGAATGGATAGCCGCTGGCCTGAACCACATTGCTCAATGATTGGATGAAAGGCGGGTAGCAAACGCCGTTTTCGGTAATGATCGCAGTGATGTGCTCTGCTGGTGTCACATCAAAGGCCGGGTTGAATACCGATGTCTCTGGCGGGCAAATGGGAATTCCTTCAATATGGGTAATTTCCTCAGCGGCGCGCTCTTCAATGGGAATCAGGTCGCCGTGAGAAATGTTCAGGTCAATGGTGGAGGTCGGGCAGGCAACATAAAAAGGTATCTTATGAGCCCTGGCAGCCAGTGCCAGATTGTATGTCCCCACTTTATTGGCGGTATCTCCATTGGCAGCTACGCGGTCACAACCGACCACGATCGCATCAATCCGAAACCGCTTCATCACAAATCCACTTGCCCCGTCCACAATAACTTTGAAAGGAATGCCCAACTGTTGAAGTTCCCACGCGGTTAACCTGGCCCCCTGAAGACGAGGTCGGGTTTCATCCACAAAGACAAACACCTTGCGACCATGTTCGTGTGCGGTGCGAATAATACCCAGCGCCGTACCATAATCAACGGTAGCCAGAGCGCCGGTGTTGCAATGATGGATGAAGTTAATTTCTTGCGGCAGGATTTGCAAGGCGTTCAAGCCGATTTTCTTATTAATCTCTATGTCTTCCTCCGAAATGCGTAAGGCTTCTTGAAGAATCAAACGGCGTAATTCCTCTACGTTTTCGGAGACTGTGGTGAGCACCTTCAAGACCCGCTTCAATGCCCATTGCAGATTGACGGCAGTGGGTCTGGATTGGGCAAGGAGTTGAGCAGCCTGTTCCATCCTTTGACGAAATTCGTTTGGATTGGTTGCAGCGCAACGATAAGCGGCTAACGCCAGACCAAACGCGGCAGCAGCGCCGATCGCCGGTGCGCCGCGGATGGTCATATTACGAATTGCTTCGACAGTTTGATGTTCATCTTTGCAGGTCACATAACGAATCTCGTGGGGCAAAGTACGTTGATCTAACAGGATGAGGGTATTTGTTTTTGCATCCCAATGCAGGGTTTGGTAAGCGGTCATGGATTATTAGCTCCGATTATTGGATGAATAGTAAAAAATCATTATAATTTTCATGGTAGATTATTTCTCTTGGAGGTGAATAGATGTATCCCTTTCCATCTGACGAGTGGATTAAGGCGATGATGCAGGACCTCAATCGCAGCCAATCTTACAAAGAAGCCGCTAAAAACTGGGAGGGAGATTTTTATTTTATCATTGAGCCGGGCGGAACACTCACCGAAACGGTCGTTCTTTACATGGACTTACGGCATGGAGAGTGCCGGGATGCGTTTCAGGTCGGAAAAGTGGATGGAATGAAACCGGCATTTCAATTGAAAGGGCCAGTGACGGTTTGGAAAAAGGTCATGATCAAACAATTAGATCCAATGCAGGCGATGATGACCGGCCAGCTGAAACTTACCGGCAACATGGCCATGGTGATGAAAAATGTACGCGCCGCTAAGGAGCTGGTTGAATCCTGTACGCGGATCCCTACGAAGTTTCCTGTGTAAAAAACTAAAACGAGGTACCTTTGTGTGCAGGAACCTCGTTTTGTCTGGTAAGAGCGGGATTTTTACTTACTGCAATGACCCGGGCCAATTAAGCCGTTGTTATAGCTATCGAGCACTTCAGCCTGCGCAATCGCCGCACTTCGCACCGACATGCTAAGAGTAGCAGCTGGGGTATAGGTGTTGAAGAAGGATTCACCAAAGCTCAAAGCTGCATCCACGCTGGAAGTGGTGGAAGCGCCATTGAGAATGTTCAATTTCGCAGCAAGATAAGCATGCGCGAGAATGTAGTAAGCATTACCACCGGAGGGTGAAGTCCAGAAGACCTGATAATTGGTTTGACCGCTCAGGAAGAAAAGATTGTCCTCTCCGAGCAATGCCCAGGCCGAATCGTAGGGGGCCGGGCCGTATTTGGAATGGGTTTTCCAGTAGCCGGGGGTAAGGGTGCAGGCGCCATCGCAAGGAACATCATAATTGACGACAAATTTTGCGCTGCCTTTTGTGCCAGTGTCATTGGTAATGAACGAAGCAATATTGGCAAACTGGTATAACCCACACACTTCCTGGCCGCCCACATTCAGGGTATAGGTGAAGGTTTTCGGAGCGTCATTAGCGCAAACGGTGCCCAAAGAGCCAAACTGGTCGTCCTCAACGGTAATGCACTCGTCCAATTCTACAGTGGGACTGCCGAATGAAAATGGGATGGTTACTGAACTGCCGGGGACATCGCCGCTGGTCACCACTGTGGCGGTGTTGGTGCGGCTACTGCCATCCGGCAAAGCTGCTTCGTAAGAGCAAACCTGGGTAAAACCGGCTGGCAATGTAAACGGAAATTCTTTGCCGCAATTAACACTGGCAACGATACCGCCACTGATCACATCTGTGACGGCTTCAATGGTGGCGGGTAGGGATGATTGGTTTTGAAACGCAATCTGACCGCTGACTTTCCAATTACTGTCCACTGCCACGGCCTGAACGGTCACGGTGTAGTTAACCGGAAAGAGCTGGCCGGGAGCCAGTGTCAGAGTTGATTGATCGCCTGTTTTCGTGATATTCCATTGCCATTGCCGCTCAAAGGTGGTTGACGCGGTCTTTTTTACCAAAACAACACGCTCAGAAGTATCACCACCGCTCGCTGTAGCCGAGTGGTTCGAGAATTGCAACAAGGTGACTGCGATCAGCGCAGTCATGAAAACGCCCAATACCGATTTCCAGATATTTTTCATTTTCCATACTCCTTTTGGTTGATTAGTTTTAACCTCAGTTCGGGATAAATCCTCTTCCTATTCCTTTGAGGATGTTTGACCCCCACCTGCACCTCCCCCTAAATCGCTGGGGCGATTTAGGGGGAGGCGGGAGGGGGCAATTGCTTTACTTGCCGGATCTTGAACATATCCCGAACTCACGTTAGTTTTAAAATTTCACTGCTCTATTTATTATGAATAAATATATCTAAATAGTCAATAAATTTTGTTTTATAACTTCCTTATAAAAATTTCTGGTAAAGTTTTTGGAAAAAAAGTATCATTAAGGGCATTCCCCCTATTCCCAAAAAGGTTCGTAAATATGTGGTATTTCTCTTCCCCCTTAATTGTCTTTGGTGAGGATGCACTCTCCCACCTTGCTTCGCTACATGGCAAATAAGCCATGATCGTCACCGACACCACCCTGACTCGGTTGGGTCTGGTCGATCCTGTCGTTGAGCAATTGAAGTTGACCGGCTTGCAATCCGAGATTTTTGATCAGGTCTTGCCTGAGCCGGATCTCGAGACGGTCAAATTCGGCGCGCAAAGGATGATGGCATTTGAACCCGACTGGATTGTCGCCGTGGGTGGGGGCTCGGTTATTGACGCTGCCAAGGGGATGTGGGTGCTCTACGCCAGACCGGATGTCCAGCCGGATGCCATCAATCCTTTAGAGAGCTATGGGTTAAGGCAAAAAGCTCACATGGTCGCGATTCCGACGACCTCCGGCACCGGTTCAGAAGTGTCGTGGGCTGTGGTTCTTTCCGATCATCAGGCAAAGAGGAAACTGGGGTTGGGAAGCCGCGAGGTTGTTCCGGATATTGCCATTATAGATCCGATCATGATTAAGGGATTACCGCCCCGCATTACAAGTGACACGGGGCTGGACGCACTTACTCATGCCATCGAGGGTTTCACTTCTACTTACCATAACGAGTTTACAGATGGGCTTTGTCTGCTGGCTGCCAGACTGGTTTTCGAAAACTTACCCAGAGCCTATCAGGGAGATATGCTGGCAAAAGAAAAAATGCATTACGCTGCCACAATTGCCGGGTTGGGTTTTGGCAACTCAATGGCAGCGCTGGCACATGGTCTGGGACATGCCTTTGGAGCGCTATTTCAGATTCCGCACGGCAGAGCAGTGGCATTGTTCCTGCCCTACACGATTGAATATTGTGCCAACTCACCTGAAGGGGGGACTCGCTATGCAGAATTGGCGGGGTTTTTGGGATTGCCGGAGAAAAATGAAAAACAGGCAGGAGCAGCTCTTGCAGAAAAAATACGTGAGCTGGAAGAAACCCTCGAACAGCCGGTTTGCATCGCGGAAGCGGGGATTGAGCGTTCCGCACTGGAATCTGAATTAGATCAATTGATTGAAAATGCGATGAACGACACCCAGACGATCATGTCAACGCGCATACCAGATGAAGAGGATTTGCGCCGATTGTTTCTTTATGCCTACGAAGGCAAGATGATTGATTTTTAGAAGGGACAGTCATGTTTGGAAAATTGGTCAGAATCAACCTTAGCAATCATCAAATCAGCCGTGATCAAATACCCCAGGAATACATTGAAGGGTTTATCGGCGCGTCAGGTCTGGCAGCCAGGTTATTATGGGATGGATTGGATGCCAATCGTCATCCTCTCGATCCGGCAAGTCCATTATTATTTGCTACCGGTCCTCTCACGGGTACGGCTGGACCAACCACCGGGCGTTTTACGGTGTGCGGACGCTCGCCACAAACTGGCTGGTGGGGTGAATCGAATATTGGAGGATTTGTCGGACCGGAATTGCGATTTGCCGGAATTGATGTTTTATGGATTGAAGGCGCTGCGGAAGAACCGGTGTATATCTGGATTTACAACGACGCGATAGAAATTCGTTCTGCTCAACATCTGTGGGGAAAAGCGGATACCTATGAAACTCAAGAAATCATCCGTCGAGAGGTTGGAGTACCCCAGGCCAAAGTGGCCTGCATTGGTTTGGCCGGAGAAAATTTAGTCCCCTTTGCCGGCATTCTTTCCGATCACGGTCGGCTGGCAGCACGCACCGGCATGGGGGCATTAATGGGTTCCAAGAAATTGAAAGCGGTAGCATTACGTGGCACGCAACGGTTAATGATGGAACGGGATGAGGAGTACTGCAAATTAAGGGTGGCGGTCAACAAAAAACTGCTGGAACAGAATATGACCGCCGTGCTTCGGGCTACCGGTACCTCTGGCGGAGCGGAGTATTTGCAATACCTGGGGGAAATGCCCCAAAAGTACTGGACCGCGGCGAAATTTGAAGGCGCCGAAAAGATCAGCGGGGCGACAATGGCTGAAACAATCCTGAAAGGTACTACGGCCTGTCAGGGTTGTGTCATCTCTTGTGGGCGTGAGGTCGAGATTACCGATGGAAACTACCCCACCCATGGGGATGTCAAAGGACCCGAGTATGAAACGATTTGCTCTTTCGGTTCGCAATTGATGGTGGATGATCTGGCCGCGATCACTGCGCTGGGGGATCTTTGCGACCGGTTGGGAATGGATTCCATAACGGCTGGGAATACAATTGCTCTGGCGTATTTGCTGTTCGAACAAGGCAATCTTACTCTCAAGGATAGTGGGGGCTTACCTCTTCGATGGGGTGATCCCAAACCCTGTTTTTCTCTGTTACGGCAGATGGCTGCCAGAGAGGGTTTGGGAAATCTGCTTGCCAGGGGAAGTAAAGCATTGGCAGCCGCGTATGGTGACGAAGATTTGGCCGTTCAGGTGAACGGGTTGGATGTTGCCATGCACGATCCGCGCGCGTTTTCTGGACAGGCGCTGGTTTATGTTACCTCGCCCAGAGGGGCGTGTCATAACCAGAGTGATTACTTCAATGTGGGGTTGGGAGGAACCATAGAGGAGATCGGAGTTGAGTTCACCGATCGATTCAGTCCGATGGGAAAAGGCGAACAGGTTGCCCGTCATCAGCACTGGCGGACGGTGTGTAACAGTCTGACCACCTGTTTTTTTGCGGTGGTTTCTCCAACCGATATTCTTAATCTCTTGAATGCGGCAATGGATTGGAACTGGGAATTACAGACCATGCTCAAAGCCGGCGAGCGGGCATGGAATATGAAGCGGCTTTATAATTTGAAATTGGGATGGAAACCTGTAAATGAAAAATTACCGAAGCTGCTCCTCCAGCCCCTTACGGATAGCGGGCAGGAAGGTAATCTCCCCGATATGGAAACGATGCTGGCGGAATATTACCGCTTCAGCGGCTGGGATAGGACGAGCGGATTCCCACTTCAGGAGAAATTAGAGGAGTTGGGGTTGAAGGGTTTGTAAAGGATTTCATTTTTTGCGGGTATTTTCCTCAATATCCATCAGAAGATAAATTCCTTCTGCAATAGCCTGGAGACAGATAAATAAAAATAACCCCGGCAACAAGATCAACAATGCCTGGCTGACGGTTGGAACCAGTTCAATGAAAAGATTGCTGGAGGATTGGGTTATGGTAATTACGATTGCGCTGATAAAAAACATCAGAAACAGACCAACCACCACCAAAATAATCCAGGAAAGAATATTAGCCCAGGTTGCCACGCGAATCATACGCTGCGGACGATGGTATAAATCTTCTGTGTCGGCGACAGGGACTTCAAGTTGTTCGGTCATAATGGTTTCTCCTTTTTCTTTTTATCTTTCTATTTTAGTTCTAAAATCGGTTTAGAGCATTGGAAATGAAATTGGTAAAATTTTGTTTCAATCCAGTATGCCACATTTAAAAAATTTCACTAGGGAGATGCGTCCATGAATCCAGTGCGAGCAGTGTTGATTGGGGCGGGGCAGCGCGGGTCAGAAGCTTATGCGCCGTATGCTTTGAAATATCCTGACCAGCTACAATTTGTCGCGGTTGCAGAACCAGACGAGCAACGCCGAAGCAGATTTGCGCTTACTCATGCGATTCCGCGGGAATATTGCTTTGAGAGCTGGGAAGAATTATTGGAACATCCGCAACTGGGTGAAGCGGCTATCATCGCTACTCAAGATTGGCTGCACACCCGGCCGGCAATTGCCGCATTGAAGAAAGGTTACCACGTTTTACTGGAAAAACCGATGGCAACTCGTCCAGAAGAATGCAGGCAACTGGTTGAAGAAAGTGAAAAAAATGAACGGCAATTGCACATCTGTCATGTTTTACGCTATACACGCCACGCGCGAAAAATGCGCGAGATTGTGCAGTCCGGAATTTTGGGGGAAATCATAGATGTTGATCACCGCGAAAATGTTTCTTTCTGGCATATGGCACATTCGTATGTGCGCGGGAACTGGCGCAACAGCCAGCAGTCCAGTCCAATGATACTGGCGAAATGCTGCCATGATCTGGATATCCTGCCGTGGATTTTGAGTCAATGGCCGATCCGATTGAGCAGCAGCGGCGAATTAACTCACTTTCGAGCGGATAAAGCGCCTGTCAAAACACCACAGAGATGTGTAGATGGGTGTCCAATCGAAAAAGAGTGTCCGTATTCCGCAATTCATGTTTATGTTGAAATGCTGCCATTCTGGCATTCGTATAGCCAGACATGTACCAACCCGGTGAATAAAACAATCATTGCGGAGTATATGAGAAGACCGGCGTTGATTCGTTTCCTCGCTCAATTCTTCCCTTCGCTTAAACAGGTGACCGAATACAAAGGCTGGCCGTTAACCGTGTTGACCCAAGACCCGACCCCAGAAAAAGTGGCTCAAGCCATTCAATGGGGTCCGTACGGTCGCTGCGTGTACCACTGTGATAATGATGTGGTTGATCATCAGGTTGTGAGTATGCAATTTGAGCAGGGGACTACCGTGACTTTGACCATGCACGGGCATTCCCACATTGAACACCGCTCGACCAGAATTGAGGGTACCAGGGGCAGATTGATGGGTGTTTTAGGTAATGGCGGAGGCTGGATCACGGTTGAAGAGCATCGCAGCCGAAAGAAAAAATTTATAGATACCAGCCCACCAGTGGGTGAGGGACATGGCGGCGGTGACATCCAGTTGATGGCTGAATTTGTAAATACAGTGCGGGAAGGCGGGTATCCGGAAAATATCCAACGAGCAGCCCGCGAAGCGCTATTCAGTCATCTTTTGGCCTTCGCGGCCGAAGAAGCGAGGCTGCAAAAAAAGGTAATGGAGATTTCCCACGAAGAGTTTTTTGCATGATACCCCAAACCATTAAAAGTTTCAGGGTTTCTTCTTGATAAAAATGTTGACAATTTCATTCAATATTAATGCTTGAAGTTGTTGGTATATGTTGTAAAATAAATAAAGAAAGTCAATATCGGATAAATTAAATACCTGAAAAGGCAAACTCACCGCGAGGTGAGGTCGCAAAGTTATGGGTCTGAGGAGAATCAGATTGCCAGACTGCTGAAGGTAACCAACACTTCCTTTCGCAGTCTTTTTTTACGAAAGGAGACAGGGAGGTGAACAGGAACCTATGAACTAAATCGTAAACCCAATCAATTCATTCCACTTTGAAATTCGCTGGAGGAGGATTATGTTTAAAAAATATTTCTTTTCAAGTCTTTTGATACTGGTTTTAATTGCAATGATGATTTCACCTGCTGCGGCAGATGATGGTGGTCCAATTGAACCACTTTATCCTGTTTATTCAAATGACACCGGTCAAATGATTGATGAAACCCCCCGCCTTTGGTTTGTGGAATTCAACGGTTCACCAACAGCGGATGGCGGGCGGTTAACCACTGTACGTGCCGAGAAACAAACCTTTCGGGTAAGAGCAGAAAGGGCTGGTCTGGAATTCACTGAGCGGTTTGCATATGATAAGTTGTGGAATGGGATCTCGATTGAGATCAGCCCGTCCGAGCTGCCCAAATTGTTCAGAATTCCCGGTGTAAAGGCTGTGTACCCGGTTGAAACTTATACCTTACCAGAACCGGTTGAAAAACCCAGCCCTGAACTGGTCAGCGCCCTGGCAATGACGGGAGCGGATATTGCCCAAAGCGAACTGGGTTTCACGGGCAATGGTATTAAAGTCGCCGTTATGGATACCGGTGTGGACATTGATCATCCGGATCTGGGTGGTTGTTTTGGCCCGGGCTGCCGTATTTTCACCGGTTATGACTTTGTAGGGGACGCTTTCAATGCCGATCCAACGAGCAGCAGTTACAATCCAGTACCTCAGCCGGATCCCATCCCGGATGACTGCAATGGACATGGTACCCATGTGGCTGGCATCATCGGTGCCAATGGCGCCATTAAAGGGGTTGCACCGGATGTGATGTTTGGTGCCTATCGGGTGTTTGGCTGCGAAGGTTCAACCACCTCCGACATCATGCTGATGGCAATGGAACGTGCCTTAGATGATGGCATGCAAATTCTCAATATGAGCATTGGGTCTGCTTTTCAATGGCCGCAGTATCCAACTGCCCAGGCAGCCGACAGGCTGGTAAAGAACGGAATGGTTGTTGTGGCATCCATTGGTAACAGCGGTGCCAGCGGGGTTTATTCTGCGGGTGCTCCCGGTTTGGGTAACCAGGTGATCGGGGTAGCATCTTTCGATAACACCGACATCTTTTTGAAGATCTTCCTGGTTAGCCCGGATGATACACCGGTTGGTTATGGGGTGGCTTCTTCAGCGCCTGAACCGCCTACCTCGGGAACCTACCCGATGGCTCGCACCGGAACAGTAATCTCGACAGCTGATGCCTGCAGTCCATTGCCGGCGAATAGCCTGTCGGGTAAAGTGGCGCTGATTCGGCGGGGCGGTTGTACTTTTCATGTAAAATCGTTGAACGCGATGAATGCTGGTGCGGTTGCGGTGGTACTTTACAACAACGTGGCCGGGCGATTCAGCGCTACTGTGCAGGGAACACCGGAAATTACCATACCAGTAGTGACCATTTCGAATACCGAAGGCGCATTGATTGATTCGCGTTTGGCGAGTGGCGAAGTCAATCTGACCTGGACCGCTCAATCGGATAGTTTCCCGAACCCAACTGGTGGTCTGATTTCCTCGTTCAGTTCCTACGGACTTTCTCCGGATCTGAATTTGAAACCAGATATTGGTGCACCAGGAGGATTGATTTATTCGACCTTCCCGCTTGAACAGGGTGGTTACGCAACCTTGAGTGGTACTTCCATGTCTTCTCCGCATGTGGCCGGAGCGGCAGCGCTGCTATTGCAAGCGCGGCCGAATCTTCCACCGGGTGTGGTCAGGACGATCTTCCAGAATACGGCTGATCCGGCTGTCTGGTGGGGCAATCCGGCTTTGGGGTTTTTGGATAATGTCCATCGGCAAGGGGCTGGAATGCTCGATATTCCACAGGCGATCCTTTCTACCGTCAAAGTTGAACCTTCTAAATTGGCTTTAGGTGAAAGTGAAGGGGGTGCGGTTACCCGGACCATCACGGTGGCGAATGAAGGAAACAGTACTGTTGCTTTTAGCCTTTCTCATCAACCCGCGTTGGGCACACACGAGAGCACGTTTAACCCTGCCTTCAACGCTAGTTTTGCCTCAGTAACTTTCAATGCCAATGAGGTAAAAGTTGCTCCCAAGAGCAAAGTGCGGGTGAACGTCACCATTACTCCTCCCGCAGCTCCTCTTAAAGGTCAATACGGCGGATACATCGTGTTAACTGCTGAAGACGGGAAGGTTTACCGAGTCCCATATGCCGGATTCATCGGGGATTACCAGTCTATTCAGGTTTTGGCACCTACCGCGTATGGATTACCCTGGTTGTCGGCCTTGATTGGTGGTAATTTCTACCCTCTTGAGGATTTAGAGTGGTGGTTCTCGATGGAAGGAGATGATATCCCTTATTTCCTTGTCCATTTTGATCATCAAAACCGCAGGTTCAAAATGGAAGTTTATCAGGACCTGGAAAAGGGGCCGGACCGCTTCTGGTACAACGCTTATGACGAGTCGTATCTACCACGGAACAGCTCTGGAACCGGTTTCTTCGCCTTCCCATTTGATGGATTTACCTATGCCGGCTCCAGCGTGTTTGAAGTGCCGGATGGGATTTACTATGTGAAAATTTATGTCCTAAAAGCCCTGGGAGATCCAAGCAACCCTGCCCATTGGGAAACCTGGACTTCACCACGGTTTGAAATTGATCGTCCCTGACCCGGATTGACTCCGGAGGTGCAGCCAGCAATTGCGTTTTGCTGGCTGCTGTTTTTTAAGAACTATTCTTTTGGGCAGGCATATTATTGTTATTTTGACTGAGGTCGAAAATGCATGGAATGGGTAAGATATTGTTTGAAATAATCCTCCAGAGAAAATTATTCCTCCTTCAGCAAAACAAGGCCGGCCTGGACAACCGGACTTGTTTTGTTTTAAGGAGATGGTAATCAGGCGGGAATGATTTGGCTGGCGGCCCGCCGCAGGCGGTCACGAATGGCAAGTCCCAGACCTTTTTCTCCAAAATCGGTGGTCAGGATGATGTCTACTCCCGCTTGTTCAAGGGTGCGCATTCCAGCAAATAAATTTCTTCCAATTTGATCCAGATTCTCCCGTGAACCCAGTGAGATTATTTCCAGTTGCGGGTAAGCGTTGAACAAAAAGGCTTCTTCATCAACGGTAAGGACACCAATTTTCTTTTGATCCTCTTTTTGAACCTGTCCAAGATACTCGATAATTTTTTTTATGGCATTTTCTCGATTGCCGCTGACATTTTCGATGAGAATCAGGGTTGAATGCGGTGAATAATGGCGATCCAGCATACCCGGAGAGACGAGGTAACCTTCTGTGTCTCCGCTTTTATTTTTGGCTGCCAGATTGACTTTACCAATTAACTGTTCGATTTCTTCCCGAGGGATACCTCCCGGCCTCAGGATGACGGGAGGCTCTTTCGTCAGGTCCAGAACCGTGGACTCTAAACCGATGGGACAATCACCGCCATCCAGAATCAGATCAATTCTGCCAGCCAGATCGGCAAAAACATGAGAAGCTTGAGTTGGGCTAGTGTGTCCAAAGCGATTTGCGGAAGGTGCTGCGATTGGTAATTCGGTGACTGCCAGTAATGCCTGTGCAATTGGGTGAGAAGGCGCTCTCACAGCAACACTATTTCCCCCAGCGGTAACATTGGGAGGGATGGCGAGGTTTCGCGGAAAAATTAAGGTCAGGGGACCAGGCCAAAAATGATGGACGAGCAGTTCAGTGTTTGGAGGGAGTGTGGTAGTTACCCTGTCAAGCCAGGATTTATTCAGGATGTGAACAATCAATGGATCGTTGGCGGGTCGTCCCTTGGCCAGGAAAATCCGCTGAACGGCTTGAGCGTCCAGGGCGTTTCCGCCCAGTCCGTAAACCGTTTCGGTTGGGAATGCCACCAGTCCCCCGCCCCTGATGACTTCGGCAGCTTTTCGAATCAGGGATAATTCTGGTTTTCGGGGGTTGATCTTAAGAATTTCGGTCATCTCCCACGAAAACCTATTCAGATTTCCAGATTCCACGCTGCAGGGAGATCGCTTCTTCTTGTGCTTGGATAAAAAGCTGCTTACAGGCGCTATCCGGGGGATAATCTCTTTGACGGGCATAACCCAAACGCACCAATTCGTAGTTGATGAAGAGATCTCCAACAAATACATAGCGGAGCAATCTTCCAAAACGGTCGGTTTCTGAAGTGTCGCGGTATAGTGTTACGGTTTGGTTTTCAACCATTTGCTGATTCAACTTCAAGGCTTCCTCGGCGATTTCGCTTTCCTCCGAATCTAATTCGGGGGCATTGATACCAATATATCGAACGCTGATTTTTTTATCATCCTGTTGAATTTTAATCGTATCACCATCAATCACAGACAAAACCCTGGCTGTTTGGGAATCTTGCGGTGAAGGCAGGCAACTAAATTGAGAGGACAGATCAATTGGTTGGGAATTTTCAAGGGATACCACTTGATTGCAGGCTGAAGTTAACTGAAAAAGGACCCCAATCAAGAGGATAAGAGAACCACGGGTTAAAAATTTTCTGCGAGGAGCAAGAACCATTGGCTTTTTGAAACGGACTTATCCTGAAATGAACGAAGTGGTATTATAAGCCAATATTATGAACTTTTGAATCAGGGCAAAGAAAATGACCACCAGAAATACCATTCAGAAAAAATTGTACCAGATCATTTTTGAGCATGATACCTGGGAAGGGCGGGCGTTTGATGTTCTTCTAATCGTCCTGATTCTGGCCAGCATGATGGCTGTTATGGCTGATAGTATGGTGGATATCTCTTTGCGCTATGGCCGTTACCTGTTTGTACTGGAATGGATGTTTACCATTTTATTCACGATTGAGTACTTATTGCGGCTTTACAGTTCGCCAAATCCTGCCTATTACGCACGTAGTTTTTACGGTTTGATTGATTTAATGGCTATCTTACCTACTTATGCCAGCCTGATGTTTCCGGAAAGTCGTTTTCTGATCGTAATTCGGGTTTTACGAGTGATTCGTATCTTTAGAATTTTGAAATTGATGGAATACGTAGAAGAATTAGAGGTGCTGCGAAACGCATTTCAATCCAGCTGGCGGAGGATTTTGGTATTCCTCACAACGGTATTGACGATTGTGCTGATTGTTGGATCGTTGATGTATCTGATTGAAGGGCCTGAGGCAGGGTATACCAGCATCCCCCGAAGTGTTTACTGGGCTATTGTTACTGTGACTACCGTAGGTTATGGAGATATTACCCCCTTGACACCGCCAGGACAAACACTGGCAGCGTTTTTGATGATCCTCGGTTATGGTTTGATAGCGGTGCCTTCGGGAATTGTGACGATTGAATTGGGGAAGGAAAAATCTCGCCGCTTGAGATTGAACCGGGTTTGCCCGAACTGTGACCATTATGGGCACGACCGAGATGCCCGCTTTTGTAAATACTGCGGTGCAGAACTGTGATGCATTACGGGGGCTGCAGCGTAGAAAACCATCCCGAAGAAATGTTTTACCTGTAAAATTCTCATCTTGTCTCAGCATTTGATAGAATAGGATTATAGAATTCTAATCACGAAGGAGATGATGCCCAATGTTAGTCGGTGAGCGAATGTCAACCCCTGTATTGACTATTGAACCGGATGTGCCGGTTCAGGATGCACTGGCGCGCATGCGCAAAGATAAAGTGCGGCGCTATCCGGTGGTAGATAGGCGTGGAAAATTGATTGGGATTGTTACCAATAGTGACCTTATGAACGCTTCCCCTTCGGAAGCTACCACTTTGAGTGTTTGGGAAATCAATTACCTTCTCAGCAAGATTACTGTTGAGCGAGTGATGACAAAGAATGTGATTACAACACAGGAGGATTGTCCCATCGAAGAGGCAGCGCGGATCATGGCGGATCATAAGATTGGCGGTCTTCCGGTTGTGCGCGGTGAGAGTCTGGTAGGGATTATTACCGAAACAGATTTGTTCAATATTTTGCTGGAGATGCTGGGGGCGCGAAAGGCGGGTGTTCGTTTGACAGTGGAACTGTTGGATCAACCCGGAAAACTTCACGAACTTTCTGGAGTGATTTATAAATTGGGTGGAAATATCGTTGGTTTGGGCACAATGCTTGGTGAACGGGCTGAAACACAGACTGTGACCGTTAAGGTGAAGGGGGTAAATCTGGAGGAGCTGAAAAAAGCGGTATCTCCAATTGTTGAACGGGTCATTGATATACGCGAAACCAGTGTAGTTTAGATCTTCGGGTAGAGCGGGGTGCTTCAAGTTTTTCTGAAGCACCCTGTTTTTTTATCTCATTTCAAGCAAAACCCGATACCCACTTTGAGAAATTGGGTACTATTCAGGCATTCGTAATTTTTGTATAATATATATGGTACTGTTCATCAAATAAACTTGACGTTAATTCTCAAATCAGGTTAGTCTTTGAGATCAGTACCGAAGGGAGAGCTCCATGTTCTATGTGATTGTGGCTTTGTGGGCATTGGGTTGTGTCGCATGCTGGTTGTTGAGACGAGTGCAGAAGAAGGTTCTGACCGTAACATGCGTTGCGGTGCCGGCTGCCGGGGCTTTAATTTCCTGGATTTTGATGAAAAGCCATGTGAATGGGGCAGCGATTGCCACTCTCCTGCTCAGTATTTACTTGTTTATTGTGTTGATCTCGGCATTGATTACCTATCGCACCAATCAACACACAGCCAACCAGTGAAAGATGCTTTTGGATGATTGCCAGGTATTTCCTCCTGTGTTTTGAGAGAAAAGTAAGTTCATTGGATAGAATACCTGAAGAGGCTGATTCTCTGCAAGAAAACAGCCTCTTTTAATATAAAATTCGTGCGGAAGCGAAAATGGGTTTAGAGTTTCCTTGCCGGATGATTTTTCCTAAACCGGATTCGTGCTGCTTCACTTAATGGACAAAGAGAGTAAATAATTTATACGCAGTCATCACGACAATCAGACTCCCGAACATCCGTTTGAGGCGGGCATTCGGCACAAATGTGCTGGTGATTCGCGCACCAACAAACGACATTCCTGCACCAACAGCCAGGAGAACAACCGTGAGGGTTGGGTCCCAGATGGCGGTTTTAAGATGAGGAATGAGCGCTGAAAAAGAAGGCGGTGTGACAGCAAAAGCATTGATTCCGGCGGCTTTCTTCGGTTCAAATCCGACGAGGATCAAAGTTGGAAGAAGCAGAAATCCAGGCCCTACACCAAGAAAGCCAGCAAGTACAGAAATCGGGATGGCAAGTATCGCTGCCAGTTTGAAGTTCTGGTCACCTTCTGTGCGTTTTTGAATGGGCCGGAACAGGTTGAAAGCCAGGATAATAACGGCTGCAAAATACAATATCAATATTGCGGTTTGCTGAATATACTGGGCAAGGAGAGAACCCAATGGCGCAGATACGGTGGTAACTGCGCCTAAAATGATGGCTTTCCGCCAGTCAATCAGACCACTGCGAGCAAAACCAAAGGCAGAGAAGAGCGCGGTCAACCCATTTAACAGGAGTGTTAATGGTTGAACCTGATGGACAATGTCGCTCATAAAAAAGGAAAAATACGGTAGGGCTGCAAATGCAACACCCAATCCAAGCATTCCACTGATCAAAGAAAGAACTGCCAGTCCGCCTACAATCCAGAATGCTGTGTCCATTCAAACCTCCGAGACGAAGTCTTGAAAAAAATGTTGAGCCGATTTATTACTGACCGAGGATGTGGTGACATCGGAACGCAATTCAGAAAAATCGAGCTCTTATTGAAAGTATTAAAATATATTCGATAATTTGAATGTTATTTTATCCCACAATCTTATTTCTTCAAGTGAGATTCGTCAACTCAAAAAATTACATTTGTAACTCAAATGGTGAAATTTCTGCATTATCGGCGGAAGAGCGAGTTGGGAATTTCTGGTAAAATGCAGGCTATAATATTTGGATGCGAATAAGGAGCAATGGATGAAAATCTACATCACCGGAATCAGCGGGTTTTTGAGTATTAATCTGGTGCGTTATCTTTTGAACAGGGGATACGCGGATATTTCCGGAATTGATTTAGTGGATTTTACCTATCCCGAAAGAGATCAGATCAAATTCCTGCAAGGGGATATTCGCCGTCCGGAGGATGTGCGTAAAAGCATGGAAGGCGCGGATGTTGTCATCCATACCGCAGCAGCCTTACCGCTTTACACTCCAGAAGAAATCTATTCAACAGATGTGGAAGGTACCCGGATTGTATTGCAACAAGCGCAGAAATTTGGGGTAAAACGCTTTATTCACATATCCAGCACCGCAGTTTATGGGGTGCCGGATCATCATCCTTTATATGAAACCGATCCCTTAGTGGGGGTAGGACCTTATGGCAAGGCAAAAATTCAGGCTGAGGAAATCTGTCTGGAATTTCGTCAAAAAGGGATGTGTGTACCGATTTTACGTCCCAAGTCCTTCATCGGCCCGGAACGCCTGGGAGTGTTTGCCATATTCTATGAATGGGCAAGTGAGGGTAAAAATTTTCCCATGATTGGTTCGGGGAATAACCGTTACCAGTTGCTGGACGTTGAAGACCTGTGTGACGCAATTTATGCTTGTATGACTCTGGAAGAAGAACGGGTAAACGACACTTTTAACATCGGGGCAGCCGAATTTACAACCATGAAAGAAGATTATCAGGCGGTTCTGGATGAAGCCGGATATGGTAAACGGATCATTCCCTTCCCGGCTGGGCCAGTGGTGCTGGCATTGAAGGTATTGGAAGTTTTGAAGCTATCCCCTTTGTATCCCTGGATATATGAGACCGCCTCAAAAGATTCTTTTGTTTCGATTGATAAGGCTCAAAAAATATTGGGTTTCAATCCAAAATATTCCAATAAGGAAGCTTTGTTGCGGAATTACCGCTGGTATTTAGCAAATAAAGACACTTTCAAAGAGGGAGAAGCAGGGGTTACTCACCGGGTGCCCTGGAAGCAAAAAGCGCTCAAAGTTGCAAAAGTTTTCTTCTAAAATAAGCCTATCTTAAAACCCAAGAACGCTCTCGATTTTCCATATTCGAGAGCGTTCCTGTTTTAATGTTGTTACATACTATGCCGATTGAATCGACTGATTTCGATGTTTTGTAATGAAAGGGAAGGTAAGCAGAGCAAGGATTTCAAGGATCACAACCGCAATAAAGAGGCCAGTTCTGCTTTGGTCATATAAAAGTCCTAATAAAGCTCCGCTGACAAACCAGGCAGCTCCATAAAGGGTATTGAAGATGCCATAGGCGAAGGCTCGTTTTTCGCCCGGCACAATATCGGCGATGGCAGCACGCATGATTGTTTCATGAACAGCCATGATGATGCCCCATAAAACAGCGGCGATGATAACAAAGCTATACTGGTTAGAAAAAGCGAGAAACGGCAGCGGCAGCGAGATCAACGGCACAATCATCAGCGAAGTCAACCCAATCTTATCGTAGGTTTTACCAATGATCAACGCTGCCAGGGCATCCACACCCATGGCAACAGCATAAAATACCGCAATTTGAGCGGCAGGAACAATTTTTTGGGTTACCCAGTGATAAGAGATAATTTGAAAATTTGCAAAACCTGCCACACTCAGGAAGGTGAATGCGGAATAAAACCAGAAAACACGAGGCAAAGGGGCGGATTTATTCGAATTGGTAGCAACCTCAGAGGAAGAACTTTTTTCCAATTCTTCTGGATTGGGAACACGTAACCTGGCCAGCAACAATGCCAGTAATGTGAGTAAGGCAGGAATCCACAGAATGCTGAATCCATCCCGATAGCTCTGGCGTTGGGCGAATACCACCGCAAAAATCAAAGGACCGATGAAAGCGCCAATCTGATCGAGTGCCTCATGAATTCCAAAACCCCACCCGCGTCCCACTTGATAACTGGCATGCGAAAGCATGGTATCCTTTGCCGGCGATCGGACAGCTTTACCGATCCGTTCTAATATCAGAAAGACCGCAGCAATTTCCCAACGATTGGTATAAGCCAGTAGGGGAATACTGAGCAACAATCCATACCCCACAAAGGTTGCAACCCAATATGCCCGTGTACGGGAGGCAAGATAGCCGGAAACCAAACGTAAAGCATAGCCCAAAAATTCTCCCAAACCGGAAACCAAACCAATTGCCGTTGCACTGGCGCCTAAAAAGGCTAAATACGCGCCGCTGACTCCGCGGCCGGTTTCGTATGTAATATCCCCCAAAGCACTGACCAAACCGAACAAAAGAATAAACTGTATGGCACGAGTGCGCACTGAGTGATTTTTCGGTGATCCATTGCTGGCCATAAAGTCATTTCTCCTTTCGGAAATTTAACTTCCTGAACATAAGAATCAGGAAGGAGTAATAAAAAAAAGCCGCTGGGCGGCCTTTTCAAAGTATTCGTGGCGGGAGCGACGGGATTCGAACCCGCGGTCTCGGCCTTGACAGGGCCGCATGTTAACCACTACACCACGCCCCCACGAACGCGCCAATATTATCATAGAGTTCCCAAAGCGTCAAGCAAAATGACAATTTTTGCAGGCCGGTTTCAGGTAATCCAATCGGGTTGTTAGCCGGTAAAATGATCCCAATCATCAATACCTTCATTGTGATTTATTTTTTCAAGCATCATTTTTGCAAAAGAGCTCACCAGTCCAGATGGATGATGGGCCGCTTTTTTTATAATTTCTATTCGTTCGGGATGATCAATTTTTGCCAATGCAATTAAGATTGCCCGCAGTAAATAATAATTTTCTCTTTCCTCTTCAAGAATCTTTTTGAATTCCGGCACAGCCTGTTGAATTTTAAGATTACCCAAAATTTGCGCCGCTATCATCCGTCGTTCTGGGATGGTATGGTGTAGGGCAGCAAGCAACTTATCTTTATAATCCTGGCGAGAAAATGACTCCAGTTCATAACCGCAATGAGGGCAGGTTTTTTCATTCTCATTAATGATTTGCCAGCAGTTGGGACAGTAGAAGGTTAGCATTTTTATAGTTGATTTTCAGGCGGATCAGTTCGGCTTGTTTATAGAATGGATGAGCGCGGTAGTTAATAGGGTAAGCGCATTAATCTCCATTTTCTAATTTGCTTGCTGTATTTTCGGTCAATGGGCCATAACCGGATAATATTTTAGGGCGAGTATCCAGCAGACTGGCCCAACATAAACTCAGTTCTGAAGCCAAAATTCGACTGTTTTTTTCCTCCACTGCCAGAAGGTTAAACTGAACCTTTAACATATCAAGGCGATTCAAGAGTTCCAACACCTGTTTTTAAATATAAACAGAAGTCTCGTCTGGAACGTCGTTGACAGGTTGATAAAAGATGCCGGGTTTGGGTTCGTTTTGTAATAAATTTAATATATGGCGAAGCAGTTTCTCAATGGTAACAAAAGAGGAGATCGGGTACCTTTTTTGCGATTCATTCAAATTCAAATTGTCAAGCGTTTCTTCAATCGTATTCAATTTATCCTCAAAATAAAAACCTCTGATGATAAGCGGTTTATCATCAGAGGCTATTAGCCTTTCGGCGGTTTGGTCACAACCTGGCGAGCCTCATCGCTTGATTGTTTGAATTATACCATTACTCGAAGCCGTTTTTCCCTCTCAGTTATTGCCGAAGATCCAGTTTCCATTGCTTTGATTCCATTGCACAATTTCTTCTGGTTTGAACCATAAGTTGATCTCTGCGATGGCGTTTTCGACACTGTCTGAAGCATGGGTCAGGTTGCGCCCGACTTCCAGACCAAAATCATGGCGGATGGTGCCGGGGGCTGCTTCTGTTGGGCGGGTGGCTCCCATGGTTTGACGTACTGCGGCTACCGCCTGTGGGCCTTCCCACACCATTGCCATGACCGGCGCGGAGCAAATGTACCGTATCAGGCCTTCGTAAAAAGATTTACCTTTATGTACGGCATAATGCTGTTCAGCCAGTTCGGTGGGAACCTGTAAGAATTTGGCGGCGACCAGTTTTAACCCACGCTGTTCAAGGCGCTTGATAATTTCTCCAATTAGACCTCTCTGTACAGCATCGGGTTTGGCAAGTACGAAAGTGCGTTCCACAATGTCCTCCAAAATGGGATAAATTCTTATCGCAGCAGTTCTTCTGCTTTGGTATAAGCTTCTAACGCTTCCTGCAAGCGGTTGCTGCGTAAGTAAGCATCGCCCAAAGTTTGCCAGATGGTGATGTCAATGGGGTAACGGTAAAGTGCATCCCGCAAATCATGAATTGTTTCTTCCAGATATTGCCCATCTTTTATCAATTGATTGTAAGCCTGCAACGCTTTTTCCAGATTGTGAGATTGAAGCGCTGATTGGGCAATCGTCAAAAGTTCAGCATGGCTTCCGGCTTCAATGGTTACAGCCGGTGGCTGGGGCTCCTCAATTTCGAGAGAGGGTACTTCAGCGGTGGGTAATTCAAACTCCGGTACCCAATCTGAAGGCATCGCTTCCTGTTCTGTTTCAGGTTCCTGTTCCTCTAATCCTTTCAGCCAGGTCGGTGTTTCTGCTTCGATTGAGGGCCTTTCTTCCCGTGAGGTACCTAAAGATTCAACTTCCTCTTCAACTGCCGGCGGAGCAGCTGCTTTGTGGTAAACAGGTTGGGTATCTTCAATGGTTTCTGGTTGTTTCTCAAAAAATTCCACACCTAGCCGATCGCTTTCCACTTCCGCAACCGTCTCAGTATCTGCAATCGTGTTAATATTTTCTTCGGATTGCAATTCTTCTTTCACCCATTCTGGCAGTTCTTCCTGACGGTCTTCAGGTTTTGTCAACAGGGTTTCTTCAGCGGCACCTTGTTTCGCTGCCAGACTTTCAAGCCATGCAAAAGTTGAATCTTCATCCTCCAATTCCTTCGGAGGGCTGGTTAGGAAAGGAGGCATGACAGCGCCTTCCTCCCCAGTTTTTGTAGAAAGAGTAAATTCTTGTGTTTCTTCAGGTGTTTCGGCGGTTGCCTCGCCTTCCTGTAATGATTCCATCAGCCAATCGGGTAATGGTTCTTCCGCTTCAGGTGTTTGAGGCTGCTGAATTTCCGCTGTTTCCGGGCTTTCAGCCTGTTCAATTTGCATGAAATCAGGGATTGCTGCTTGACCGCTCTGTTCTACCTCTTCATTTTGAGGCATATCTGACGGGGGAATTTCTGGTTGGAGGGTTGGTATACCCTTCTCGTCGAATTCCGGAGCGATTTCGGCAGGTGTTTCTTCAACCAGAGATTGAATCCATTCGGGCGGGGTATCCAGCCGTTCCTCGGGTGGAGTCAGCAGTGTAGATTCATCGGCTCCCTGCCGGGCTGCTAAACTCTCCAGCCACGCCATGGTGGCATCCAAATCTTCAAGGTTCGGCAAAGTTTGTGATGTGCCAGGCTCAGGAGCAATTGGCGAAGTAAACTCTTCTTCGGCTGCTGTTTCCAACTCGGTTTCACCGAAGGATGGAATTTCTGCTAGGAAAGGTTCGGATTCAGCAGGAAGTTGTTCTTCTTCAAGGGTGGTTAAATCTTTGAGCCACTCAGGTTCATTTTCAAAGGTTGCAGCAATTCCAACTTCTTCTTTATCCGTGGTGGAGGTTGAGAAAGAAATTGCCGATTCATCAACTGCGGTTTGTTCAATCTCCTCGGCAGTAGACTGTTCTTCGGAAAGTTGGATTTCGTCGGTGAAAGGTGTTAAAGGAGTTCCTTCGCTCAATTTTGTTTCTTCAGAGGGAAGAATTTTCTCCAGCCAATCATTTTCTTCTTCATCCGCTGGCTGCTCCTCCGAAAGGGATTCTTCTGGGGCAATCTCTTGCAGCCATTCTGGAATCTCTCCCATCTCCAGACCTTCTTCGGGCAGATTAAAACCAGCCTCAACGGTTTCATCTACCTTATCGGCGGGTGTCCAGCCGGCTTCTCGCATCCACTCGGGGATGGTTTCTTCTTCGGGCTGATCAGTAATGATCGGAGCAGATGACTCAGGCGATTTCTCTTCAACCCGGGTTGTTGCTTCAGAGTTAAGGGGGGAAGAGGTAATCGAGTCTTGTGCTGCTTCAACCGGTTTGATTTCGGAAAACCAATCCGGTAATGGCTCTTCGGATTCGGTTTTAAATTCTACGCCGGCTGTTAGAGCCCACTCTGGTGAGGTGGTTTCTTCCTCGATGTTTTCAATCTCTAATCGATCCAGAGTAACCGCATTGTCGGGTACTTCGATGCTGCTGATCGCATTGGGAGGAAGGTATGCCAGATAAGGATCCATTGCAAATACACGTTGCTGATAGATTTTTGCATCTTCCGCCCGTGAGGTTTGGAGAAGTGTTTCTGCCAGAATGCGATTGGCTTCAAAACAATAGGGAAGTTTGGAGATCAGACGGCTGCAAACCTCGATGGCTGCAACAGTTTGGCCGGAAAGAAAATACATGCGCGCAAGAATGACTTCCAGATCTACCCGCAACGGGTCTTCCGCTAATGCAGCACGGATTTCGGCAATGGCCTGCTGGTACAATTCGCCGCGGGCATACATGCGCACCAAGGCGCCGCGGGTCAATCGGATTTTGGGAGGTTCAATCCCATCTCGCCGTCCGTACAAACGGCGGAGTTCGTCCTGAACGGCTGTGTTGGAGGGTTGGGCTTCAAAGGCTTTTTCCATGTGCCAGATCGCAGCATCCAGATTACCTTCATCCTCGCGGATGATGCTCATCCCGATTTGTGAAATGAAGTCATCCGGCACCGCAGAGAGAATTCGTTGAAGCACATCGGCTGCTTCGGCATAGCGTTGCGACTCAAGATAGGCTTTTCCTAGAAGGCGGTAGGTGTCTATGTGTTTAGGATAATATTTGAGAATGTGACGACAATGAGCAATGGCATTGTTTGATTCACCGCGGTCGATCATTGCCTCAATTTCACGGTTATAAGCTCGTAAAGGTATTTTAGCCATAAGCCACCTCCCAATGGTTAGTATGCCCCAAGTTTTAGGATTATGCAAGTCATTTGAAAGACGAGGTGGAATAAAAGAAACCGCTGCGGAAATACCGCGCGGTTTCCTATTATACTTGCCGGTAATTCTTTATTCGCCCAGATAATCGCGCAACTTGCGTCGAATGGTGGGGTGGCGCAAGCGGCTGAGTGCCTGAGCCTCGATTTGTCTGACCCGTTCACGGGTGACACCCATTTTTCTGCCAACCTCTTCCAGGGTGTAGGCCTGTCCATCCAGTAAGCCATAGCGGAGTTGCAGAATGCGCACTTCGCGGGGTGGGAGAGTGTTGAGCACCTCCTCCAGATGTTCGCGTAACAAGTTGTAGGTGGCGGTATCATCCGGCGGCGGTGCTTCATCATCTTCAATGAAATCTCCCAGGACAGAATCTTCCTCATCGTCGGTCGGGGTTTCCAAAGAAAGGGGGCGGCGCGCCACCTGAATCATGTTTTCTACTTTCTTTGGCGGTACATCCAGGGCGATGGCCAGTTCGTCCACGGAGGGTTCTCTGCCAAGACGCTGAGTGAGTTGATGTTGGATGCGCAACAATTTGTTGATTTGGTCGCCCATGTGAACCGGCACACGAATGGTGCGTCCCTGATCGGCAATGGCGCGCGTAACCGCCTGACGAATCCACCAGGTAGCATAAGTGCTGAATTTGTGACCCCGGCGATAGTCAAATTTTTTGGTTGCGCGGATTAAGCCGATGTTACCTTCCTGAATCAGGTCAAGAAAAGGTACACCACGTCCCATGTATTTTTTGGCGACGCTGATGACGAGGCGGGAATTGGCGGTGATCAGATGTTCGCGGGCTGCCCAGCCGTCTTCGATTAACTTGCGCAATTCGTGGCGGCGGCGGTTGCCGACATTGCCCCGCGCCAGTTCCTCACGGGCCAGTCGGCCTCGTTCGATGCGCTGAGCCAGTTCGACTTCTTCTTCTGCGGTCAGCAATGGGACACGGCTGACCTCTTTCAGATACAGACCAATTGTATCGTCAGTATCAATGTTTTGAAGATCATCAAAGATGATTTCGCTCGCGGCTTCTTCCGGTTCTTCGATCTCCTCATCCAATGCCAGTTCATCTTCTGCAGGTTCAGGGATTAGCGATTCATCTTCGATGTAAGGAATGCCCGCGCTCATCAAGGCAGCAAAAGCCTCCTCCAGTTGCTCGACATCTTGCTCGGCTTCCGGGAAGAAGTGAAGAATGTCGTCAATCGTGACGTAGGACTTTTGCCGGCCTAACTCAATTAAACGAGCAATGGCTGGATATTCGTCTTCTTCTTCGTCAACAACATTAATCAGCGGATTGTCCATACGTTTCACAAACTTCCTTTTTTGAGAAAAGTATCTCAGTATTCGTTCTAATTTTGTCTTTTTATCCAGCATTTTGCCTGCTCGTGTATTCTATATTATTCAGAATACACTCTTTTTTAAGGAAAATCAATACCTTGTATTGCCTGTTGCTGTGGGCAGCAGATCAAACTGCTGGATTCTTTACTCTTTGTCACCCTGACAAACAAACGAGCGGTTAAATTTACCCCGCCCGCCGCAGTTGGTGGTTTCCATGAATGTGGCAATAAACAGCCGCATAACACTATATAACAAACTGAAAAGAAATTCAATAGGTTTTTGAAATTCTAATGAAACATTAATCCAAAAAAGCCCGAGGAAAATACAAAATTTTTCAATAAAACCTAATGTTTGTCCTGAAAACGGATGATTAATTTTGATTGACATTTATTTTGATTGTTATACAATGATTTAGTGCGTCTCGATGGAATTCAGACGCATTCATGGGTTAATCACCCCAAATCCCCTTACTAACCTGGAGGCAATATGGATATTTTAGGTCTTTCCAGGCACGGTCTGCAGACACCATTCGAGCAGATAGCCGTGCTCAGCGTTCTGGTTGTTGCGCTGCTCAGCCTGTTATATGCCTGGTTGTTGCGTAACAACGTTTTACAGAAGGATAAAGGCACTGAAAAGATGCAAGAAGTTTGGGAGGCCATTCGACAAGGCGCGGATGGTTATCTTCAAAGACAGCTGAAGACCATTCTGCCTGCAATTGCTTTATTAACCATTGCCTTGTTCCTGAGTGTGGCAGTCGTTGAACCAAGCCTTGAAGCCCAAGAAGAGTTTGGCCATCTGGGAGCCACCAATGTCACACTAATTGTGGCTTTTGGAAGAACGATTGCGTTCATTATGGGGGCTTCCTTTTCTCTCATCGTTGGGCAACTGGGAATGCGTATGGCGATTCAGGCCAGTGTACGGGCTGCCTCTGCTGCACGACGGTCCTTCAATGAGTCATTGTCCATTGCCTATTATGCAGGCACAATCACCGGCATGTTAACCGATGGTTTAGGGTTGATGGGGGGCACTTTGATCTTTATCATCTTTGGGCGGGCAGCACCAGACGCTTTACTCGGCTTTGGTTTTGGCGGTACCCTGCTGGCTCTCTTCATGCGGGTTGGCGGTGGTATTTACACCAAAGCGGCTGATGTCGGAGCGGACCTGGTGGGTAAAGTGGAAAAAGATATTCCTGAAGATGATCCCCGCAATGCTGCTGTCGTGGCCGATCTGGTTGGAGATAACGTGGGTGACTGCGCCGGTATGGCGGCAGACATTTTTGAGAGTTATGAGGTCACAATTGTCTCTGCTTTGATTTTGGGGTTGGTGCTCTATCAGGCAACCGGACAAATTCACTATATTGTGTATCCACTGGTCATCCGGGCAATTGGCGTGATCAGCTCAATTATCGGCACTTTCACCGTTCCGATTTGGGAGCGATTCCCGATCAAATTCCTGCGGGCACACGACGCTGAAGAGGCAATGTTCCGCTCTTATGAAGTTTCCAGCGTCAATACGGTGATATTCTCCTTTTTGCTGGCGATTTTATATGCCGGAGACTGGCGACTTGGTTTGTTAACAACGATTGGGGTTGGGTTGGCGGTTGCTTTCAATCCGCTTACGTCCTACTTTACCGCAACCCGCAAAGCACCAGTGCAAGAAATCGTTAAATCTACCCGTACCGGTCCAGCAACAACCATTCTTTCCGGTCTTTCGGTTGGAATGGAATCGAGTGTGTGGGCGCTGGTTGTGATTGCCATTTCATTTACACTGGCTAAGTTAATCTATCAGGCTGATGGAGCCAATTTTGTGCTTTATGCTGTTGCGATGATTGGAATTGGGATGCTCAGCCATACCGGCAATAATGTGGCAATGGATTCTTACGGCCCGATCTCCGATAATGCCAACGGTATTGCCGAAATGGCCTGGCATGATTTGGATGATCCCGAAACACTCAAAGCCCGGCAGATTATGGCCGATCTGGATGCGGTTGGCAACACTACCAAAGCAATTACCAAAGGTATAGCAATTGCCTCGGCTGTAATTGCGGCAGTGAGCCTGTTTGCTTCTTATATTACCGATGTAAACCGTGCAAAAAGCGGTGTGATGGAAGCCATCCGCATCTCTGATACCACCGTATTCATTGGATTTCTGTTGGGGGGTGCTTTGCCATGGCTATTCAGTTCTCTTTCCATCCGTGCCGTGTCACGGGCTGCCAGCGAGATTGTAGAAGAGGTGCGTAAACAATTCCGCGTACCGGGGATCATGGAAGGGACTGTCAAACCGGATTATGCCAGGGTGGTGTCCATTTCAACTCGGTCGGCTCAAAAGGAATTGATTCCGCTGGCGGTTATCTCAATCACCATGCCGCTGCTGGTTGGGCTGGTATTGCAGGTTGAAGCCTTGGGCGGTTATCTGGCTGGGGTTATTTTAAGTGGACAACTGCTGGCTGTGTTTATGGCCAATGCTGGCGGTGCATGGGATAACGCCAAAAAGGCCATTGAAGATGAACCACGTAATTTGGAGATGAATACCGGCAAAGGATCAGAACGTCATAAAGCCGGGGTGGTTGGTGATACAGTTGGTGACCCCCTGAAAGACACTGCCGGCCCGGCCCTCAACCCAATGATTAAAGTGGTCAATCTGGTTTCTCTGCTGGCTGCACCGATCATCGTAAACTTCCAGCTGAATTCCTTTGTTGGAATTGTCGTGGTACTGATCCTGTTTGCCGGTTTTGTCTGGGCGATTTTCCAGAGTAAGCGGCCAGTTCCCGATGTAGATAAACCCATTTAGGTCTGATAAGGCGAAGAAGAGGACGGGGATTAATCCCCGTTCTCTTCTTTTAAGAGGTTGATGGTTTCATTGAAATCATCGGGATAGGGTGCGGTAATTGCAAAAGGACGCAGAGAAATTGGATGGAGAAATTCCATCCTCCAGCAATGCAAGGCAAGGCGACGGATTGGCAGAACGTGAGACTTGCGCTGGTATTCTTCGGGTAAGGATGGATGCGCATCCGAAGAGTCTGGGGGACGATTCCATGGAAAGTAAAGGTTGTCGTGCAGCAGCCAGCAACCGACGGCAGAGAGATGGGCGCGAATCTGGTGGGTATAGCCGGTGAGGGGCTGCGCTTCAATGAGTAAAATGCCATTCATTAATGATTGAATCCAATGGATAAGAGTAATGGCCGGTTTACCGCGGCGGAAATCAATCACTGTTCTGTGAGAACGATCTCCATCTACTCGTAAAGGGTAATTGATTTCGAAGGGGGCAGTTGCTGGAGACCCGATTGCCAGTAAATGATAAACCTTCTTAATTTGGCGATTTTGAAATTGCAGGCTTAAAAGACGGTGAGTATTGGCGTCTCGGGCAAAAAGTACTGCGCCGCTGGTTTCACGATCCAGGCGGTGAACCACCCATAATCTTCCATAACGCTCCATCAAAACATGATGCAAATCCGGTAAATCCTTTTGATAACCATCAGGGATGGTTCGCAATCCAGCTGGTTTGTTGACAACCAACAGGTGATTATCCATATGGAGAGGGAAAATCTCATCATTCAAAGGCATATTATTCCAATGGAAGTTTAGAACCGGAAAAGGACAGACTCCATGCAGGCATGAGTATAATTTGCTTAGAATTATCTTACCATTTTATGGAGGGTTGCCATGCACATTGTGCTTGTTCATATTCATGTAAAGCCGGAATTTCGAGAGGTTTTCATTGAAGCCACTTTGGATAATGCCAGAAACAGCATTCATGAAGAGGGTATCGCTCGTTTTGATTTCTTGCAGAACAAAGAAGACCCCAATCGCTTTACGCTGATTGAAGTCTATCGAGGTGAGGCCGATCAAGAAAAACACCGCAAGACGGCACATTACTTAAAGTGGCGAGAATCGGTGGTGGAAATGATGGCAGAACCTCGCCAGGGGGTTCGGTACATCAATTTATTTCCTGAGGAGGAAGCGTGGTAGCCGAGAATTTATCCTTTGATTTCCAAACCGCTCAGCGCATTATTTTTGGAAGCGGTTCGGCCAATCAGCTTGGTCAATTAGCGGCTGGGATGGGCAAGCGGGCGTTTTGGATTACCATCCATCGGCGAGCGTTTCATGAAGGGTTGGAAAAGGGATTAATCAGTGCCGGCATCCAGTATCAGACAACGGTTATTCATGGCGAACCAAAACTGGATCAAATTCTTGAATTGGTCAACCGGGCTAAAAAGTATCAGCCTGATCTGGTGATTGCTACCGGCGGCGGGAGTGTGATGGATTGCGCCAAAGCGGTTGCTGCACTGGCTGTTAACCCGGGTGATCCATTGGAATATCTCGAAGTTGTGGGCCGGGGGAAAGCTTTGCAGGTGAATCCGTTGCCGGTTGTCGCTGTTCCAACAACCGCCGGTACCGGCAGTGAAGTTACCCGTAATGCTGTGATTTCCCTTCCTCAGCATGGAATCAAAGTCAGCCTGCGCAGCCCCAAGATGCTGCCTGCCCTGGCATTGGTTGATCCGATCCTCACGATGGGACTATCCCCTGCAGTCACTGCCACCACCGGTATGGATGCTCTCACTCAGGTGATTGAACCATATGTATCGAACAGGGCAAATGCTTTTACCGACTTGTTTTGTGAGGCGGGGATCCGCAAAATTGCTCGTTCGTTGCGAAAAGCATATCATCACGGGAATGATCTCCCGGCGCGGGAGGAGATGGCTTTTGGAAGTTTAATGGGTGGTTTAGCGCTTGCCAATGCTGGATTGGGAGCTGTGCATGGATTTGCTGCACCGCTGGGTGGATTGTTTGAAGCGCCGCATGGGGCGATTTGTGCCCGCTTGCTTCCGGTGGTGTGTCGCGTCAATATTCAGGCCCTTAAAATGCGCCAACCAAACCATCCCGCTCTCGAACGCTATCATCGGCTGGCCGGTTGGCTGGTGGAAGATTTGAATGCCGATGTGCTGGACGGCATTCGCTGGATGGAAGAAACATGTGAAGAACTCCATATACCACCTTTGCGAGAGTATGGAATTCGGCAAAAAGACTTTGCCAGAGTGGTGGAAAATGCCAGAAAAGCCAGCAGTATGAAGGCCAACCCAATCGAGTTGGAGGATGAAGAACTGTTTCAAATTTTGGAAGAAGCGTTTTGAAAAATGAGCGTCTATTTTGCTTCCGTGAAATAACTCACCGCAATGACGCCCGGCCCGGCATGAACGAGAATTGCTGGCGGCAGATCATAGATACGAACGCTTGAGATTCCCAATTGCGTCTTAAATTCCTCAGCAAGGGCTTGGGCTTCCTCTTCTGCATCGCCATGCATGATGGTGAGCAATGCCTCATCGTGGTGCGGGCAGTCAGAATAGACCAGTTCTTTTAATCGTGCCATTGCCCGTCGTTTGGTGCGTTGGCTTTCCACCGGTTCGGTGCGGCCATTCTTAAATTGAAGAATTGGTTTGACCTGCAAAAGGCTGCCGACGAGCATTTTTGCGCCGCCGATTCGCCCGCCTTTGTACAGGTATTCGAGCGTATCTACTACAAAGTAGACCCGTTCCCGCTGGCTCATATCTTTGACCCGTTCGATGATGGTATCGGCGTCCAATCCTTCTTTTGCCCAACGATGCGCTTCTAAAACAATTGAAGCCAGGCCCGAGCCAATTGTGCGTGTATCCACAACGCGGATATCCCTTCCTGGAAAATCTGCTGCTGCTACTTCGGCGCTGCGGAATGTGCCGGAAACGTCTGCTGAAGGAGTTAAAACAACGACTGTGTTGCCGTCCTGAGTGTATTTTTCATAAATGGGGTGATACAGTGCCGGGGGCGGAGCGGCGGTTTTTGGCAGGGTGTTTGCTTCGCGCAGTCTTTTCAGGAAGGTTTTACTATCCATTTCAGTGTCATCGCGATAGGTTTCGTTGCCAAAAACGATGATTTGGGGAATATACGGTATTCCCAGTTCCTGCGCCTGGGGGACGGGGATACTGGATGTTGTATCAGCAACAATTGTAACCATGATGAGTCCTCTCTTGGGTATTACCAAAATTAACGAAAAAAAAATAGCACCACAAGGTTATGATGCTATTATACAATGATAAACCTCAGGAATTAATCCTCAAACAGGGATTGTTGCCAGTTTCCCCGAAAGGCGAAATGATCAACCGGGTTACGGGTGCGGACTTTGCGCTCTTTTTCCTGAACTTCTGCGGGTAAATCTTCGATATCTCCCGGGTAGCCGACAGCAATCATTACCCGCGGGGTATATCCTTGTGGAATGTTGAATAGTTTGCGGGCTTTTTCGGCGTCAAATCCGGCCATCGGACGACAATTCAACCCCATTGCGGTTGCCTGAAGCAGTAAATTTTGATTCGCCATGCCTAAATCGTGCAGAGCTTTGGTATTTTCTCTGCCGTCGGGGCGAATATCCTCGCTGACTGCCAGCAAAAGCAACGGGGCACGGTTAGCCCACACCTGATTGTCGGGGTTGAGACAGGAACGGGCTTTTTCCAACTGTTCCGGTTTGGATGGTTCAAATACAAGATAAACCCACGGCTGGCGGTTGCCGCTGGAGGGTGCTGAACGGGCGGCTTCCAGCAGCAACAGGATTTGCTCCCAGGTTAACAGCCGTTCAGGATCGTAAATTCTGGAAGAGCGACGGGACTGAATGAGCGAGTGAATTTCAGGATTGGGAAATTCATCGCGAGCGGTTATTGGAGATGTGGTTTGTTCACTTTTGACATTCATTTTTTGTTCCATGCTTATACGGATTTTCTCTATTTATTTTAACCGGCAGGTTGTAAAATTGATAGCAATTGTATGACGCTGCGCAGGACTTTTCACAAGGAATTATTGATATGAATACGCTCATTTCTGAAACCAAAAACGCTTCGCTTGCCATCGTAATTTTTGGCGTAACCGGCGACTTAACCCGCCGAAAATTGTTGCCAGCATTGTATGAGTTAATGAAAGCAGAAAAACTGCCGGAAAAGCTTTATCTTATTGGTTTTGCCCGCAGAGATTGGAACGACGAATTTCTTCGGGAGAAATTAAAAAGCGGAATTGATGAGTATGCCAGAAGCAAACCAATTGAAGATGAGATAGTGGAACGCCTTTTATCCAGAACCCATTATGTCCAATCAACTTTTGAGGAGTTGCAGGGTTATCAAAAGTTGGGGGAATTGATCAAAAATAATCGGATTCAGAATGTCTTGTTGTATCTGGCAACACCACCGGAGGAATATCTGGTCATTGTAGAATTATTGGGAAAAAGTGGTCTCAATAAAAGAGAAAACGGCTGGACAAGAATCGTGATCGAAAAGCCTTATGGACGTGACATTGAGTCGGCAACCGTGCTGGAGCAGGCAGTTCATCGCGTGTTTTCCGAAAAACAGGTTTACCGGATTGATCATTATCTTGGCAAGGAAACCGTACAGAATATCCTGGTTTTTCGCTTTGCCAATGCAATCTTTGAGCCTTTGTGGGATCGCCGCTATGTTGACCACGTACAAATTACTGTTTCTGAAACAGTCGGTGTTGGAACGCGTGCGGGCTATTATGATAATGCAGGCGTAATTCGCGACATGTTTCAAAATCACCTGTTGCAGCTGGTGACACTGACTGCGATGGAAGCGCCGGTTGGTTTCAACGCTGATGCGGTCAGGGATGAGAAGGTCAAGGTTCTTAAGGCACTTCGTCCACTCAAGGGGAAAGATGCCATTCAGAACACTTATCGGGCACAGTATGTTTCCGGTACTATCGAAGGGAAACGTGTACCCGGATATAAAGATGAAGCCGGTGTACCGCCGGACTCAGTTACCGAGACTCTGTTGGCAGCGCGCCTGTATATTGATAACTGGCGTTGGGCGGGGGTACCTTTTTATGTGCGTTCCGGAAAACGGTTGCCCAGCCGCTTGACGGAAATTGTGATTCGTTTTCGCCAGGCGCCATTATCTCTTTTCGACTGGCATAATCTGGCAGGAGATGCTCCCAATACCCTGGTGCTCAGCCTTCAGCCGGACGAAGGAATCCGTTTGGAGTTTGGCGCAAAAGCCCCCGGTCCGATAAATCAAATTGCACCGGTCAACATGGAATTCAATTACCAGGAAACTTTTGGCATCGAACCGCCGGAAGCATACGAACGTTTGTTGCTGGATTGCATCCAGGGAGATGCGACGCTTTTCACACGTTCGGATGAAGTTTTAAGTCAGTGGGCGTTTACTTCCAATATCTTGGAGGCCTGGCAGCAATTTCCTGTGCGCAATTTGCCAGTTTACGAAGCGGGTACATGGGGCCCGCCAGGCATAGATGATTTTATTCAGCAAGATGGCCGTCAGTGGCGCAATCCTGCTGGTGATTAGTTCAATTGGATTTGCCGCAATTGGGGCACTTTCGATCGTTTGACTTGAGAATAAAGCCACAATAACGGCAGGTTTTGGGTTGTAAATTACCCAATGGTGCACCGCAGGCAATACAGCGAGGTTCTCCAACAGGATTGGCCGTGTTGCAGTATTCGCATACTAAACGCCGAAATCGCTCGGATAATTCCTGCGTACTGTTCAGTGACTGGGCAGTTTGATCAATTACCCGCCAGATCTGGTCAATCAATTGAATCGACTCAATATCCTGAGCCAGATCATCAATACGGTGGAGCAAGTTCAGGGGGTTGCGCAAGGCAAACAAAGCCGTTTTCCCAAGGCTGGCAGCCAGCCCTAACCAGTTTTGCCTGCCCATCTGAACGAGAATTCCATCTTCGTGGGATTGAATCGAAACGGTGATTGCTGTTTGTCCTCCGGAAGCGGCATTGGGGCGCGTGCCAATTTGGACGACAATTCTCTCGCCTGTGCCAATTTGCTGGGCGCGGTAATTACCTCGGTTAAAGGCAGCAAACAAACTGCGGGAGACATCCGATGGCGTGATAACGCCGTGATAAATTCTTTGCAGTTGATCAGATCGGTTATAATCTGCAGGTAGACTCATGGCTCAGACTTTCAAAGTGATGGTGAGAGAATGCGTTCAACCAAGCGAAAATGGTTTTTATTGCTGTTTATTATAACGATTATTATCCCTTTTAGGTTGCCTGAGGGTGGAGGAACTCGTGTTCTGGCCCAAATTCCAACGGTGGATATTGCAACGGTCACCAGCACCCCCAGCGGACCAATCGTCTCTGTTCGACCCGGCACGAATGAACCTTCCATCAATGTGCGCAGCGGCCCGAACGCTCTGTACCCGCGGGTGGGGGTTTTGTTGATCGGTCAGACTGCTGTTGCAAAAGGCAGATCACCGGGCGGGGATTGGATCTTAATTGAATATCCTGGCGCACCTGGGAATGTTGGCTGGGTGTATAGCCCTTTTGTTAACATTACACCCGGAGAATTGCCCATTGTTGAACCGCCGCCAACACCGACACGCGATATGACGGCCACAATTGATCCAACGCTGGCAGCACAGTTTATTGTTACTGTTGCACCAACCCGATTGCCAACCTTTACCCCGCCTCCCCCTTTGGCTATTCCCACATTTCAAAACCCCTCTGCGGCAGGAGTACCGGCTGTACCGATGGGGTTGATCATTGTGGTATTGTTGACCATTGGGGTGCTTTTGGGCATTTTCTCTTTCGTCCAGCGCCGTTAGCGGGCAAAGAAGCGGGTGAGTTCCCGGAAACAGGCCGAACTGATGCGGTGGCTGACAGGCGAGTGACAAAAGTGAACCTTGGCGTTGGCATTTTTCAAAAACTCAACCGTCTCGTAGGCGCGCTCAATCGGAACAATCTCATCCTCGCTGCCGTGGGCAACAAAAAAGCTGATGTTGGCCAGTTCAGCTGGAGGCTGATAGTCAGCTGGTAAAAACGGCAAGAAGCCCGAAAGAATTGCCGCTTTTATCACCTGGTCAGGATAGGCAAGGCAATAAGCAAGAGCAAGCGCAGCTCCCTGACTGAAACCCATTAATTCAATGGGTTGATTGGGGAGGGAGTAATCGCGGCGAATCTGGTTCATCAGTTGGTGTAATGCGCTGGCTGGTTCAAGAAAAGCCTGCAGTGTGGCTTCTCTGCCAGGACGGTGTCCTATCCAACCATAACCGCCTTCCGGCGTCGGAATCGGGCCGCGCGGAGCGAAAGTCCAGTAATTGTGGGGCAGGGCTCGCTGGAAAATCTGCATTGAGTTTTCATCACCGGTCCAGCCATGAAGCATCAAAAAAATTTTGGCTGATGATTCTGGGACAGCCGGCCGAAGGCGAAGAATCCAATTTTGGTAAAGAATGATTTCAGTGTTAGTTGCCTCGTTCACGTTTGACGATCCACTCCAGCACGGAAAGAATGAATACAATTAAAACCACCGGTGTTAGACCGGTAATGAAGCAGAGAATTCCTAAAGCCAATGCACCGCTGCCGTAGAAGTACAAAATTAAACCACCACCGACTAGCAGGATCAATAATATGCCGCCGACGATTAATCGCAAAGTGGTTTGCCGGGCGTAACGGCGCAGGTCATCGGTCAAATTCGTCACCCACTAATCGGTGAGATCTTCTTCCAGCACTTTGCCAGGAGGTTGAGCCCCGCGAAAACGGCGGACAATTTGGTAATACCAGGCCAGCGATTCGTGCAAACGGGGAAGAATCTCGATGACGCTCTGTTCGCCAGCCTCCAATAATTCTTTTGGATTTACGCGATCTAACGGGGCAACATGATGCACTTCAGGCCGAATGATCACATCCGGTTTCTCAACCTGTAAGCGAAGTTCGGTAACCATACGGGCTGTAATATCCATCGAATTAACAAAAATGCGTAAGGATTGGGCAAATCTTGAATGGGTAATTTGATGGAGAATGGGGCGGGGCAGTGGCGGTTCAATTGGGACACTTAATTCGGGCATTTCGCGCCACTCCTCCGGTGTAGGAGACAGGCATACCGCTACAACGGGTAAGTGGGGTGCCAACCAGCGGGCAACCGCAACAGGAACGGGGTCAAGCACGCCTCCATCCACCAATTCAAAATCATGAATATAAACCGGAGGAAAGACACCCGGTATAGCCACGGTGGCCAACACGGCCTGAACGACATTCCCTTTGTTAAGTATGATTTCTTGCTTGGAGCGGGTATCCACAGCAGTTAATGCCAGCGGTATTGACAAATCCGAAAAATTTTTATCTTCCAGATAGGAATTTAAGAAGTTGACCAGTCCCGCTAATCCAAGTAGCGATGGCGGATCATCGGGTTTTCGGGCAAAAAAGTCCTTGTGATTAATCATAGCCAATTCGGAAATGATGCGGTCAAGATCAACGCCGGCAGCATAAACTGCGCCAACAATACCACCCGCGCTGGTGCCGGCTATTGCGCGAATCTTAAAGCCTTCTTTTTCTAATCTCTTAATGACACCAATGTGAGCAATGCCTTTAACCCCACCGCCGCCTAAAGCCAATGCAATTTCGGTCATCCGTGTCCTCCTCTATGAAAAATCCCTCTTAAGACTTGCAAAGTATAACAGAGAGAGCCTTTTTTAGGGTAAGGATGTCTGATTCATCATTGTAAATTTGAACAGAAAAGCGAAGCAAAGAGCGGTTTCGCCAATGAGTGATGGGAATTTCAATACGAAATTCCCGATACAATTGCTCTTGAACTTCAGAGGCATTAATGTCATCAGGTAAAGGGACAGTGCCCATTTGCATGTACCATTCAGAATCGTCGGGATACAATGCCGGCAGACCTGTGACCTCTTCAAGGCTGCTACGTGCCATCGAGGCAAGATTATGGCACCTGAGGCGTAATTGGTCCCAACCAAGTTGGTGTTGAAACACAATGGCATCCGGGACTGCAAGAAAGGCTGAAATATCCCGCGTGCCGCTCCATTCCAGATAATCTATAAACGGAGACTCGCCCGGTGGTTCACTTTGCCAGCCCCAGGAAACGATCAGGGGTTCAATCAGCGCTTGTACTTCGGGACGCGCGTAAATAAAAGCAGAACCCTTCGGTGCGCATAGCCATTTATGAAGATTGCCGACGTAAAAATCTGCTCCAATTTTTTCCAGATGTAGGTCAATTTGTCCGGGGGCATGGGCGCCGTCCACAATCGTCAAAATCCCATTTTGGCGTGCCCGTTCACAAATCGCCTGAATCGGAAAAATCAAGGCGGTAGGAGAAGTGATGTGGCTGATAAAAATTACCTTAGTGCGAGAGGTAACTCCTTTCCAGAGGTCTGCAATAATTTGCTCCCGGTTTTGTACTGGCAGGTTTATCGGCTGATTGATATACTTGAAACCGCGCTTTTGAGAGAGGAAACGCCATGTGCGATCCAGTGCGCCGTATTCATGATCGGTGCTCAGAACCTCGTCTTCGCTAGAAAGATACAAACTGCGGGCAATGATGTTCAAGCCGGTTGTCGCATTGGTCACATAGACCAGATTGGCGGGTTGGGTGTGAAGATATTCGGCTAAGGCTGACCGGGATTGAAATAAAAGCTCTTTGGCCCTGCGACCCAAAAATTCAACCGGCTGGCGTTCGAGTTCTCTCTGCCAGTACTGATAACGTTCAAAAACAGGAATCGGAGTGGCCCCAAAAGAACCGTGATTTAGAAAGACGATATCCGGTCTCAGTAAAAACAAAGAGCGATAAGGTGATTTTGAGTAATCTGTCTGGGCATTCATTCCATTGGTCTCCGCTATGGCATTCCGTTTAATCTCAATCTTACCACTTCAAGCCTCTTCACAGGCAAAACGCAATTTTTATCATTTTTATGCTGATGTGATCTGGTTTGGGGTGATGAATGGCAGTGTGCTTTCATTTCTGGCAGTGTATGCTACCCGGATCGGGGCAAACGCCCAACAAATTGGTCTTATCAATGCTGCGCCCGCCATCATGGCTTTGTTATTCTCGCTACCTTTTGGGGCATGGATTGAGCCGCAATCCAAACGCAGAGCGACTTTAATCACCGCGCTTTTAATGCGGCTTTTTTATTTTCCTCTTTTCCTGATTCCTTCCCGTTTACCGGTTGAAATTCAAGTTCCTGTAATTCTTGCGATGGTTTTCCTGATGCACATTCCTGCAACCGGTTTGGGTGTGGCGTTCAATGCCTTGTTTGCCGAAGCAATTCCTATTCAAGACCGCGCGCAAATTGCAGGTGTCCGCAATGTCTTTTTTGCCATTGTTTCGATTGTAACCTCGTTAACCTGTGGGTATATTTTGAATCATTTTGTTTTTCCACTGGGTTATCAGATTGTTTTTGCAATTGGATTTTTCAGCGCAGCACTTTCCACCTTGCATTTAGGGTTGATTCGCCCTCCCATCCAACAAGAGGATGGAGTGAAATTTATACCTGAAAAGCAAAGAGATGAATCGGAAATCAGGGAAAATCAACCTAAGAAGCCATTTGAAATTCTCTTAACAAAAAACCTGCATATCGAAATTATTAAGAGTCCCTTTCGTTCGGTCTTATGGATGATGTTTTCTTTTCATTTTGCTCAATTTCTTCCACTACCTTTATTCCCCGTTTTTGCGGTTAAGGTATTGGGGGTGTCGGACCAGGTGATCAGCGTTGCCAACGCCATCTTTTTCCTTGCCATGTTGATGATTTCAAGTCAGGTGTCAAGACTGGTGGGGCGGTTGGGTAACCAGAAGATTACCGGGCTGGGATTAATCTTTTTGTCCGGGTATCCATTTATTCTGAGCCTTTCGCATGGCGCTTTGCCTTATCTGGCTGCCCATTTGCTGGGTGGGACGGGTTGGGGCTTGGCGAGTAGCGCGATGTTTAATTTTGTTCTGGAAAAAGCTCCCAGCGAGACACGCTCTGCGCATCTTGCATGGTTTAATTTGTTCGCCAACGCAGGGATTCTTTTGGGTTCTCTGATTGGTCCATGGGTGAGTTCACTGATTGGCATTCGTTGGGCTTTATTCTTTTTTGCGATCTTCCGGTTTTGGTCGGGGTTGAACATAGTCCGCTGGAAGTAGATGTGTTAAAATCGCTGATATGTCAGTGAAAGTTGTTGCCACAAACCGAAAAGCTCGTTTTGAATATTTTTTGCTGGATACTTTTGAGGCGGGAATCGCGCTTCAGGGAAGTGAAATCAAATCCATTCGAGCAGGGCAGATTAGCCTCGCAGAGGCTTATGTGCAGACTGATGGCAGGGAAGCCTGGCTGATTAATGCTCACATCGCTCCCTATGAACAAGCCAACCGCTTCAACCATGACCCCCGCCGTCCGCGCAAGTTACTCCTTCATAAAAGGGAAATAAGAGAGCTCTGGAATGCAGTACGCCAAAAGGGTGTGACCATTGTTCCGGTTCAGGTGTATTTGAAGGATGGCAAAGCCAAGGTGGAAATTGCCATTGCAAAGGGGAAAAAATTGTATGATAAGCGCCATGAGATTGCCAAGCGTGATCAGACCAGAGAAATTGAAAGAGAACGAGGACGTGATTTTTGAAGCAATGTTGACCCCATTCATTTTGGGGGTTCAAAATGCTTGGGAATAACTGGTTAGCCCTGGTTGTAACTTTTTGCTTGGCCTTACTCTGGTTACGCTTTAACGATTATCTTGCCCATCGGGGTTGGGTAAGTTCCCAATTGAGCCGTAAAATCATTCACGCCGGGACAGGTCCAATCTTTGTTTTATGCTGGTTGTTGTTTACCGATGAGCCATCTTCACGATGGCTGGCTGCACTGGTACCTTTTGCCATCACGGCTCAATTTTTCCTGATTGGAATCGGTGTTATTCGAGATCAGGCGGCGGTGGACGGGATGTCGCGCAGTGGCGACCCGCGCGAAATTCTAAAGGGGCCGCTCTATTATGGCATTGTTTTTGTCATTCTCACCATTGTGTACTGGTATGACTCGCCCATCGGAATCACGGCTTTGATGATGATGTGTGGTGGTGATGGACTGGCAGATGTGATCGGCAAGAGACTGCCCAGTCAACCAATTCCCTGGTCGCCAAGGAAAACCTGGTTGGGAACAGCAGCAATGTTCACGGCTGGGTGGTTATTTTCCATGCTTATTCTGGCTGTATTTGTGCTTGCTGGTAAATTTTCCACTACAATTTCTTCGCTTTTTTTCCCGGTAACGCTTCTGGCGTTAATAGCAACGCTGGTCGAATCGTTACCCATGAGAGATATTGATAACCTGACCGTACCGCTCGTTTGTGTAGTGGTTGGACATCTTTTTTTCTAACAAAAGAGGTTATTGATGATTCAAATTGATGGCAATCACCTGGATATTCAAAGCGTGGTACGCGTTGCACGACATGGTGAAGAAGTGGAGATTGCCCCAAAGGGGAAAGAAAATCTAAGAAGATCCCGCGATGTGTTAGAGACCATTCTGAAATCCAATCAGGCTGTATATGGAATCAATACCGGCTTTGGAATCTTTTCGGAGAAGCGGATTCCCATTGAAGACAGCAACCGACTTAGCCGAAATTTGATTCTGAGCCACGCTGTAGCAGTGGGTGATCCATTGCCTGGTGAGGTTGTGCGGGCAGCTATGCTGGTGCGAACCAATACGCTGGTAAAGGGTTATTCGGGTGTGCGCGAGGAAGTTGCCCAGACACTGGTGCAAATGCTGAACAAAAAGGTGACCCCGCTGGTACCGCAGCAAGGCTCGCTTGGTTCTTCAGGTGATTTAAGCCCTTTATCTCATCTGGCATTGGTGTTCACAACCGATAATGCGGATCGTGAGGAAGAATCAGGTTGGGCTGAATATAGAGGAGAAATCCTGACCGGCAAACAGGCGATGAAACTGGCGGGAATTCCTCGTTTGGTTCTTGGACCAAAAGAAGGATTGGCGATCAATAATGGAGCAACCTTCAGCGCTGCAATGGCAGCCTTGATCGTTCATGACGCTTACCAGGCAATTCATATAGCGAATAAAGCCACGGCTTTAAGTTTGGAAGCGTTATTGGGTTGTTCCTCAGCGTTTGATGAACGGATACATCAGGTTCGCGATCAGGATGGTCAATTGCGTGTAGCCAGTGAAATCAGAGCTCAGATAAAAGGCAGCACATTTATTGATGCAGCCTGTCGTGTTCAAGATGCTTATTCGCTGAGATGTGCCCCTCAGGTGCATGGGACAATTCTTGAAACCATTGAATTTGCCGAACGTGTTATTCAAAAAGAACTCAACGCAGCCACAGACAATCCATTACTTTTCGAGCCGGATGTTGCGCTTTCTGGTGGGAATTTTCATGGTGAGCCGATTGGTCTGGTAATGGATTTTCTGGGGATTGCACTGGCGGAACTGGCTGCAATTTCGGAAAGAAGGACTTTTCGGTTATTGGATGCGAAATTAAACGGCGGACTGCCGCCCATGCTGGTTGATTCTCCGGATGCTGCGGGGCTCAATTCAGGCTTGATGATGCCGCATTACACAGCGGCCTCTCTGGTGCTGGAAAATCAAACACTGGCACATCCCGATAGTGTGCATTCATTGCCCACATCCGGTGGGCAGGAGGATCACAATGCCAATGCCATGACAGCCGCCCGTCACTGCTGGAGGATTTTACGCAACACGCAGCGAGTGTTGGCGATTGAGCTTTATACGGCGGCTCGGGCGGTTGACTTGCGCATGAGGCAGATGCCTCAACACCATTTAGGACAAGGAACACAACGTTTGTGGTCTTTGTTGAGAGATCATGTGCCTTACCGGCAAGGTGACGCTTGGTGGGCGCCTGAGATTGCAATTATTGAACAGTTAATCGAAAGCGGGCAATTGGTGTGGTAAACTCTTATGTGCTTTTAATTGAGTGTTGATTGACAAATTAGATTTTTCTGGTTATCTTTTTGACTATGAAATGGGCAGAAACCCGCTTATCTCGAAGGAACTTTCTCAAACTGGGTTTATTTGGTTTGGGCAGTCTGGCTATGCGTCCTTGGAAAGTGTGGGGCGATCTGCTTCTGGAATGGCCGGATGCTGAACGGTTGGGAAGAGTATGCGTTGGTAAAGTCAATGTGCGTAAAAAGCCATCCGTTGAGGCGGATTCGGTAGGGGAATTGTATGAGGATGCGGTAGTCATCTGGCTGCGGGAGGTCATCGGCAAAGCGCCTTTGGGAAGACAAAGCCGGCGCTGGGTCGAAACACCGGATGGTTTCGTTTACGCCCCCAGCCTTCAACCGGTGAAATACCAGCCTAACCAGCCGGTAACTGAATTGCCTGTAACCAGCATTGGGCGGGGGATGTGGGTGGAGGTGACCATACCCCATACACAGATTTTTTTGGAAAACCGTTCACCGGCTTCTCCGTGGCTAAAATATACGATTGAGTACAATACCGTTCCGCGGCTTTATTACAGTCAAATTTTATGGGTGGATGATGTTCGTACCAACTCCCAGGGGCAAATTCTTTATCGGGTCAATGAACGCTTTGGTTCTTACGGAGATGTTTTCTGGGCAGCAGCGGAAGCGTTCCGTCCGCTCAAACCGGAAGAACTCGAACCGATTCATCCTGAAGTTGAAAATAAGCGCATTGTGGTAGATGTAACCCCCACACGGCAAATTTTAACCTGTTACGAGGGGCGCAGCGAGGTGTATGCCTGCCTGATTTCTTCTGGGGCAATCTGGAATGCAGCCGGAGAGGTTGTAGAAGCCTGGCGAACACCTATCGGTGCTCATCCGATTTGGAGAAAATCCGTATCCATTCATATGAGCGGCGGTCAAACCGGCACAGGTTATGATCTGCCCGGTGTTGCATGGACGACTTTGTTCACCGGCGAGGGGGTAGCCATCCATTCGACCTTTTGGCATAACGACTTTGGGACACCACGCTCGCGGGGTTGCGTTAATTGTGCTCCGGAAGATGCTCATTTTATCTTTCGATGGACTTTACCGGTTGTTCCTTATGATCCCGGTGATATTCAGGTGGGGATGCCGGGTGGAACAATTGTGGACGTAATTGAGAAATGATTTCGGAGAGGATATGTTAACGGTCAATGTAACGGCAGGTTTGGCATTTTTAGCAGGACTGGCTTCTTTTCTATCCCCTTGTGTTTTTGCACTGATCCCTGCTTATATTGGTTATCTGAGTGGTCGTTCTGTGGCAGCAGCCCAAACCGAACCGCAGCGAATTAACACCCTCAATACCCTGATGCACGGTGTGGCTTTTATTCTTGGCTTTAGCGCGGTATTTTTGACGCTTGGTCTCACCATGTCGGCGGTGGGCAGTTTGTTATATGACTTTCGCAGCGTTTTGTCCAAACTGGGTGGTCTGATTGTGATTGTTTTTGGGCTGCACATGACCGGTTTGCTGCGTCTCAGTTTTCTTGAATACGACTTGCGTCCCCAGACCAAAATGCAGCAGAATCGCAGTCTGTTTTCTTCTGCCTTATTGGGTATTACTTTTTCGGCCGGCTGGTCACCGTGTATTGGGCCGGTTTTGGGGATGATTCTCACGCTGGCGATCAACAGCGGTTCTATCCATCAAGGACTGGTGTTGTTAGGCTTTTACTCTGCGGGTCTGGCTGTGCCATTTTTACTGGCGGCGCTGGGAATTGGATGGGTTACAAAATTGCTCCGTAAGCATGGGAAAGTCATGTTTTACATTGAGAAAGCCATGGGGGTGTTGATGATTATTGTTGGAGTGATGTTGTTTTTGGGAGTCTTCAATCAACTGGCTCAACTGGGTACTTTTGTTGATTTTGGACTTTGAGGCAGATCAGGGTGAATTGGAAATCGGCCATCTTGCTTTTGGGAGGATTAGCGTTTGGCGGTCTATTGGGATTGCTCATCTTTTTAGGAGGTAACCAACCCCTGACCGCCCAACGTGAGCGACAGATTCCACAGAGCGGGCAAAAGTTTCCAGATTTTTCGCTTGAATCCTTGGATGGGGAAAAGATTACCTTTTCTGAACTGGTTGGCAAACCGATTGTGGTTAATTTTTGGGCCACGTGGTGTGACCCGTGTAAGGAAGAAATGCCCCTTTTTGAAGCCATTTACCGTGAAAATTCTGGGATCGTGATGCTTGGTGTCAATTATAATGAACCGGCCAATATCATTCGACGATTTGTTGAGGAAAGAGGAATAACCTTTCCCGTTTTGTTGGATGCAGACGGTAAAATTGCGGAAAGATTTCAAGTTTTTGGTTTCCCGACAACCTATTTCATTGATCGTGATGGGATCTTGAGGAGCACGCACGTTGGCCAGCTGGATGAACAAATCCTCTCATCCTATTTAGAGAAAATTGGAGCAGCCCCATGATGGTGGTTACTTTATTCGTTAAGCAGGGCGACCCGGCGGTTGAAACAGTGGTAGAGATGTTGAACCGCTTGAAAGATGAATACCCGCATCAGCTTGCAGTTGTTGCTATTGACCAGGATGAAGGTTTGAGAGCTGTATATGAGAAGGACGCTCCGGTTGTTCAGGTTGGGCCATATCGGCTGGGTTCCCCCTTTCGTGAACAAGATTTAAGGGTAACGTTGGGGGCAGCACTCGATCGTGCCAGACATCTGAATGCAGTAGGCGATGAAAGTTATTCAAAGCGGGTTGAGCGGGGTAGAAAGGTCAGCACAGCCGACCGAATTTCATTGTGGCTGAGCAACCGCTATATGTGGTTGATCAATTTCTTTATTTTCCTGTATGTGGGCTTGCCTTTTCTTGCTCCAGTGTTGGCTTTGAATGGTGTTCAAACGCCAGCAAGAATTTTATATACCATTTACAGTCCGTTATGTCACCAATTAACCTTCCGTTCATGGTTCCTGTTCGGAATGCAGCCTTACTACCCACGCAGCCTTGCAGAGGTACAAAATTTAGCCTCGTACGAGCAGATGTTCGGCGTACCCCCAACCGATCTGGCATTTGCCCGCCAGTTTACCGGAATAGAAGAAATCGGCTATGGGGCAGGCAGAATCGGATTCAAAGTTGCCTTATGTCAACGGGATGTGGCAATTTATGCATCTCTACTGGCATTTGGGTTGATTTTTTCGCTCTCTGGCAGAAAAATAAAATCATTGCCGTGGTATCTCTGGTTAATTTTCGGTCTGTTACCAATCGGATTAGATGGATTTTCCCAATTGCCCAGCCTGCTGTCGTTTTTATCTGAATTGCCCGTTTTTCGGGAGAGTACCCCTCTCTTGAGAACAATGACCGGCGTCCTTTTTGGTGGTACAACCGGTTGGTATCTCTTTCCGATGATTGAAGAGAGTATGCGCGAAACCAGGACATTGTTGAGCCAAAAAAGAACGATTGTTGCTCAAATTCAATCCGAAGGGAATTGATGGAATGCCATTTATTCACGCGAATGGCTTAGAGTATTACCAATTTGAACTGTTTGGTAATCAGGTTACCCATGCTGTTTTCACCCGCAAGGGTGGGGTCAGCCCGCGACCATGGGCGAGCCTGAATTTAGGTGGAACGGTAGGAGATAGCCGTGAAAATGTAATTGAAAATCGCCGGCGCATCTTTGAAACGCTGGGCATAGAAGTTTCATCCATTTTTGATGTATGGCAGGTTCACTCTGATAAAGTGGTATTTACACAAAAATCCCGTCCCCTTGATCAGCCTCATGAGAAAGGGGATGCGATTGTGACGAAGAACCCGGATGTCACCCTGTTCATGAGGTTTGCAGATTGCGTTCCAATTTTATTGTATGATCCGGTTCAACAGGTGATTGGTTTGATTCATGCCGGTTGGAAGGGTACGGTTCAGAAAATCACCTCAAAAACGGTGCGTTTTATGGTTGAACATTTAGATTGTCAAGCAGATCATATTCTTGCCGGGATAGGACCTTCAATAGGAGTAGATCATTACATCATTGGGGAAGATGTTGCACTTAAAGTGAAAGAAACTTTTGGTACCGAAGCTTCACTCGTGCTTTGCACAACCAACGGTTTGATTCGTTTTGATTTATGGGCAGCCAATGAAATCCTTTTGAGGGAAGTTGGGGTAAAATCCATTGAAGTTTCGAAACAGTGTACGGCATGTGATCTTGAACGGTGGTTTTCTCATCGTGCGGAACAGGGCAGTACAGGCCGATTTGCAGCCTTAATCAAATTACATCAATCATGAGAGGGAATATCCGGCAAAATGTCTTTGAGTGTTGAGGATATCCGTTCCAATTACCTGAGGGTACAGGAAGAAATCCATCGGACAGCCTTAAAATGTGGCAGAAACCCGGCGGAAGTTCGAATCGTTGTTGTGTCTAAGAGTCAACCGGTGGAGGTCATTAAAGCGGCAATTCAAGCAGGCATCCGCTGTTTTGGTGAAAATTACCCGGAAGAAGCCGCTGAAAAAATCAATGCTCTCCACGGTGTTGAAGATGTGGAATGGCACATGATTGGACACCTTCAAAGTCGAAAAGCCAAACTGGTTGCCGCTCATTTTGACTGGATGCATTCAGTGGATAGCGTGCGGATTGCAGAAAAGCTGGAGCGGTTGCTCGAGGAACAGAACAAACACCTGAAGGCGTTGTTGGAGTTTAATGTGGGGGGTGAGGAATCCAAGTATGGCTGGTTAGCCAGTGATAGAAACCGCTGGCCTGAATTGATTACGGAAATTGAGCAAATTCAGGCTTTTTCACACCTTCAAATCTGCGGTTTGATGACGATGCCACCTCTAACTTCCACCTTACAGGAAGCACAAGGTTTTTTTCGTCAGCTTAGACTGCTTAGAGATTTTTTACAGGCAAAGTTGCCACACCTTAACCTTACAGAATTATCCATGGGTACCAGCGCTGACTTTCCTGCTGCGATCATGGAAGGTGCTACCCTGGTGAGAATCGGTCAGGCAATTTTAGGGCCGAGAGACTATTAGAAAGGTCGAACCTATGATTGATCTATTAATTTCTTTAATTCAAGCTATTGGCAGTTTGTTATTAATTGTTGTCATTGTCAGTGTTGTGCTTTCGTATTTTTTGTCGCCTTACCACCCGCTCCGCTCAAATCTGGACCGAATTGTTGAGCCATTTCTTAATCCAATTCGACGGGTTGTACCGCCGTTGGGGATGATTGATTTCAGCCCATTGATTCTCATCATATTAATTCAAGTTGTGGAAACTTTATTAATTTCGCTGCTAGCTTCTTTCAGGTAGTCAAATGGCAAGTCCAAAGAAACCCCGTTTCCACGATGCAAAAGCTGGTTCAGCAATTACCGTCAGCCTGCATTTGAATGCCAAAGCGACTAAAATTGAAAAGGTATTATCTGACGGTACCCTGCAGATAGGAATGGTCAATCCACAGATCGATTCAACACTTGATGCTGAATTGTTGAGGTACTTGTCAGAATTGTTTGGAATACCCCTTAACTGTTTTGAAATTATTGGCGGTAAAAATTCAACCAATAAACTGATCAGCATCATTGGTGTCAGTGTGGAACAGGTTCAGCAAATTGTTGGGAGAGTAGCAAAAATCCCCTCATAAAAAGAATTAATTATTACAAAGGGACATAAACCACAGGGCAAAATTGGCCGTATCCCGCATTTCCAGTTGATTGGAAAACAGCAAGGGATAGATTTGGGAAATCACCTTATCCTGAGGATGATGACGTAAAAACCACAGGGCGGCAATCTTTTCATCATCGCTGCCGTTTGCGAGCACTTCAAAAAGAAGCGGAATTGCCGGATTGCCTTTGGAAATACCTAAACCTCTTTTGGCGGCAAAGGCGATCAGCCAGGAAGTATCAGCCGGTTCTTTTTGTCGTTTGGGGATAAATGGATTCGATTTTTGACGATTTTCCAATGCCTGGCCGGCGGCATTGCGGACAACCCATTGGCTGTCTTCAACAGCAATCTTTTCCAGCAAGTCAACCACCCAATCGCTTTGAATCCAAGATAAACCAAATACTGCTGAACGTCTGACGAGCAAGTCCTCCGACTCGACCAGTTCCTTGAGGCAGGCATGTCCTTTTTGGGTATCCAATGCCAGTGTTTCAGCTGCGGCTAAGCGCAACGTTTCATCTGCAAAATGGATACAATCTTTAATGGCTCTTTCAGCTTCCGGGTTTTCAAAACAGGCAAGAGCAAAGCAGGCCGAAATGCGAGTGTCGGGGTATTCATCATTGAGCAGAGAAATGAGATTGGGAATAGTTTTACTATCCTGTAATGCTCCACATCCCAAGGCAGCAATGGAACGCATAGCCGGTGAAGAGTGAGTTAGAAACTGCTTAAAAAGTAAAGTTAATGCCGGATCATTGGAGGATGTACTACCGGCCAGGATACGTAAGCGCAAAGAATAGGGGAGCAGCTCGTTTTGCAGATAGGGAATGCATATTCTCAACACCAATGAACGCGCCGGGTGATTGGATGGTGTGTCCTTGATCCAGCGCAGACCGTTGATCAGATTGGTGTAGAAGGGGGATGCATCCTGTTTCAGATAACTTTCAAGCCAATTGCCTGGGTGAAATATTGCCATGTAGTGATAATATTCATCCTCGATTGAGGAATATACCCTGGAAGGCGGGGAGAAGTCAGCAGGTGAGGATTGAGTTGCCGCCAGATAACCGGTCCAAACTGGAGAAGAAAATCTTACCTGGTCTCCCTGATGTTCTGTAAGAATTCCAGAATCCAGCATTATGGATAAAATCCGGCCGCCGGAGGTCACAGGTTTTGCGCTCATCTCTTTTTGCAAAGAGGGTGGAGTGCTGATTTTTTCCTCTTGTATCAGTTTTTCCTCTTCATCTTGATTCAACCGAACGCTGGAAAGTGTCTTTTCCGCATCCGAATAATCTAGAAATGCTGAGCGTTGGCGAAGCATGGCATTCGCCAGCAGACCCATTGCAGTAATTGGCACGCGATATTGAGTTTGCCTGATCAAACAGGCTGAAATCGCCTCGTATTCTTCATTGCCGGTCAGGTCACCTGCGTAGGTTCCCCAGACCTTTAAGGTCCATTGCAGTGGGGTGTAATAGAGCGGATCGTAACCAAGCCAGTTCGTGACCAGTAAATTATCCAAAATTTCCAGATTTTGCTGTTGAGAGGCGGAAACACCAATCAAATTGTTCCATAATACGCCCCAGCGGTTGATAAAATCGGTCAATTCCGCTTTTGTCCAACCGGCTACGACAAAAGGCTCAAATCCAATCCGGTTTAAACCATTCATATAATGGTTGCCAGCTGAAACAACGATACGGACGGATGGGTAACGGCTGGTTAACTCCTTCAGGTAAGAATGAACAAGAGAAAATTGCTCTTTGTTCAATTCGTCAAGTCCATCAAAAATGCAAATAGCCCTACCTTCCTGAAAGGTGAGGCGGATAAACCCGGGAATTTGGGGTAATGAGGTCACGGGAGCGGTGGCGGAAATAGCTTTGATGATCGGATCCAAAAGATCATTTTTGGGTGTGCTTTGGAAATCCAGATCAAGAATGTGAAGATAAATTGGTAAAAACCCCCCCCATTTACCCGCTTTTTCATCCTGACGGGCAATTGTGGAAGTTAAGTACGCCAGGGCGGTAGATTTTCCCGCACCGGCATCACCCAGCAGTGCAAGATGACATTCACCCTGTAATGCTTCAAAGATGGTTAAGCGGGGGCTGCCAAAGCGAACCGCGAACTGAGGAAATTCCGGCAAAAAAGGCAGGATGCGAGAAGCATAGCGTTCAATACTGATTGGCGTTTGTGGGTCTACCTGGAGAGGGGGTGCAAGCACATGAGGTTCGACCAAAATTTCATCGAGGGAGTATAAAGAAGCGCTCAGGTGATTGTGTTGTGCTCTACGAAGGGCATCTTGCCTGAGCGCGCTTTCGACACCGGACATTCTTTTTCTTCGATTGGCATCCATGATTTGCTGGATGGTCTGGCGGATGAACGGCATTCCTTTCCAGAGTCGATTTATCAGCAACCAGAAAAGGGTTCCCCCGATGAATCCGAGCCAGAAGGAAATGCGATCTAAAGCGAAATTATCCATCCCAAACATAATCGCCTAACCCGCATAGATAATTCTGCCACAAGATGGGCAGTAAAATACAGTAGAAGGGGATCGGGCAGATTGGCATTGAGCTGGCGTAAGTCCTGCCCCACACGCTGTGCAGGATGAATCCTCAACCCTTGCGACAGCAATCCCCTGTTTTATTTGACGAAGGTTTTCGTATTCCGCGAGCATAGCTGGCTGAATTTGAGAAACAATCGCCTGTCTTTCGATCATCAGTCTTTGCTGATCATTTTCCAGTCGAGTTTTTTCACCCATCAATCCAGAATGACTTTGAGCAACTTCGGCCTCAACCTGGAGAAGGGTTTGTTGGAGTTGATCGTATTCCTTTTTTGCCTCTTCCATCTGAATCATGACTTCAAGCTGTTGATCTTCTAAACCGGCGATACTCCGTTTTAGAGCGGCGACTTCGTTTTGTAAGTCTTGAAGTTCTTTGGGAACTTTGATCCTGCCGGAATACAAGTTGGCTTCGCTTTGTTCCAGTTTCAAGCGGCGGGTTTCGACTTCATGTTCAATCTTTTTTAATTCGCGCTGGATGCGGTTAATCTTTTCGGCAGCAAGGTTGTGCAGGTCTCTGGCATTTTTCAAGCGGGAGTCGTTCTCAATCTGTTGCAGGATTGAGGTAATCCTTTGGTGAATTTGGTCCAGTCGGGTATCTACCTTTTGGAGTTGGTACAGATGAAAAGATTGACTCATGGGTTTGTTCGGGAGAATAATTTTAGATCAAGATGTCGTTTTTGAATTGCGGTGACTTTTCTTCTCAAGTATACTTCAATTCGAATTCCCCTATGTCCCAAAAAACCTCTCGAGTTATTGTTCTCCTTGGCTTAATTCTAAGCTTGTTGCCATATCTGGCAGGTTTGCTGTTTCAGGACGAGCATCACATTTACAGCGGTTTGTTGTTGAACCCAAGTGATGGGTACAGCTATCTGGCAAAAATGCAAATTGGTGTAAGAGGCGAATGGATTTTTCATTTGCCATATACACCGCAAGAAGGATCAGGCGCCTACCTTTTCTTATTTTACATTCTGCTTGGACATATTGCCAGAATACTCAATCTGCAGCCAATTTTTGTTTTTCATCTCGCCCGTATGATTGCAGCGGCTGTTTTTATATATGGGTTAGAAGCATTTTTACGTTCTATTCAAGTTAAATGGCTTGAGACCACCCATAATTACCTTTTTGCGGTGATTTTATTTGGTTCGGGATTGGGCTGGCTTGCGGGTTTGTTGGGGGTTTTTACAATGGATTTTTGGGTTGCCGAAGCCTATCCTTTCTTAACCCTGATCGCAAATCCGCACTTCCCGTTGGGTAGTGGGTTATTGCTCTTGTTTTTGAGTCGATACCAGCAAGAAGGGGGGCGGGTGCACTGGTATGATCCTTTTTTAGGTGCAGCATTGGGGATCATTTTACCTTTCGGAGTGGTGGTTGGGGTAACGGTGAGTGTGATCTATAATCTATTACTGCTGATCCAACGCCAAACCATACAATGGAAACTGCCTTTGGTTTATTTTTTGCCAGCTGGAATCGTTCTGATCTATCAATATGCGGCGATACTATCCGATCCTTTACTGGCAGAATGGAATAATCAAAATCAGACGCCAACCCCCTCACTGCCTATGGTCTTCATCTCGTTTGCCCCGCTGATTTTGCTGGCGTTGATTGGATTAATTTTCTGGGTTTTCAAAGACCGTGATTCAAATCTCAACTTAACGGTAGCCTGGTTCATCAGTGGAATTGGCCTCGCTTATATTCCGTTTGCGCTTCAACGAAGGTTTTTATTGGGTTGGCTAATTCCGGTTGGGATTTTAGCAATTATTGGGTTGGGTAAAGTTGTGAATTATCAAATGCCCAAGTTTCGCAAATGGTTCTGGTTTATTTTGCCGGTCAGCGTTTTGACCAATCTTTTTTTGCTTCTGGGCGCCGGGCAAGCTTTTATCCAAAATCAATCTCCTTTGTACTTAACACAATCTGAACATATTGCTCTGAAATGGATGCAACAGGAAATTTGCGACGAAAGATCAGTCATATTGGCGCCTGAGGATTTTGGATTGCTCGTCCCTGCCCATACAAATTGCCGGGTGGTTTATGGGCATCCGTTTGAAACGATCCATGCGGAAGAAACATTAAGATGGCTTGACTTGTTTTACAATAAGAGAATTGAGGATGATCTTCTGGATCAATTTTTTGAACAGTATCCAGTAGATTATATTGTCTGGACAAAAAGCCTGGATGCTCCCCCTGCCGGTTGGAGTCAAAAGCTGTCACTTGTTTATGAAAATGAGCAAATCCTCATTTATCAAATGAGACGAAATTCATGATCCGCAAAAAATGGTGGTATTTGATTCTGGTTATTCCCTTATTGCCCTGGTTAATTCGTTCCGCTAATTTTTTCTATCCAAGGTATTCTGAATTTTCCGATCTGACGATCACTCACCTGCCGAATGCCATTTATCTGGTGAATAGTATTAAGAACTTTGGGGTACTTCCCTTATGGTCTGAGTTGATTTTCGGAGGCTACCCTTTTGCTGCCAATCCGCTGTCAGGATTGTGGTATCCGCCGGGGTGGCTGGCTTATATTTTCCCTCAACCATTGGGCTTCAATCTGGGTGTGATCATCCATTTATTTTGGGGAGCAATTGGATTCAAGCGATTTTTAGATAATCTGGGATTACGCAGCCAGGCCAGTTTACTGGGGGTGTTTGGTTTTTTGTTGATGCCCAAATTGTTTGCTCATTATGCTGCCGGTCACATTACGATGGTATATGCGGTTTGTTGGACGCCGTGGCTGTTGTTTAATCAAGCTGCTAATCAGCGGATTTCTCGTCCGGTTGTTTCGGCTGCCATATTGGGCTTAATTGCTTTGGCTGATGTACGCTGGCTGGCCTATGCACTCTTGTTATGGGGAGGATTCGTCATTTTTGAACAGAAACCATTATTCAAACCCATTCCTCTGTTGATCAAAATTAAGCACATCGCTGAAATTCCCATTGTTCTAGTGGGGGCAATTTTGCTGGCGGCTGTCATATTGTTGCCACTGGCTGAATTTACACGCCATTCCACACGTATTTTTATGGATTTGAGAGATTTAGCGGTGAACTCCCTACCGGTTGAAGAGTTATTAGGGTTGTGGATACCCGATTTTGGTGGCTACGCAGAATGGACTCTTTACCCCGGTGCAACGATTTTCTGTCTTGGAATTTACTGCCTTTCTTTGCCCAATCTGCGTCAGAAAAACATATTCTGGTCGATGGTTGTGATTTTCAGCTTGCTGCTGGCAGTCGGAGATGCGTTGCCCTTCTTTTCGATATTATCACGCTTACCGGTACTGGATTTATTACGTGTGCCCACTCGTTTTTACTTTATGGGAGGAATAGCTTTTCCAATTTTGGGTGCCTGCGGGCTAAATGACCTGTTGCAAAGAGAACAATTATTCCGCCCTGACCCGGTATTTTTCATGACTCCTTTTGTTGCTTTTACAGGTTTCTTTGGGCTGGGTTTCCTTGTGCTTGGTGAAAGGTTACCTGCAAACTTGATTTGGGGTTTCGTTATTTTTCTGGTTGTTATTTTCTTAATTGCAGTATTGGAGCGAAACCGAAGGTATGTGGAAGTTGGCGGTTGGATGTTTGTTCTTCTGCTGTTCCTGGATTTGACTATAGTGAATTATCAAAGCATTCGGGTTATATCCGCCGAAAAAGTTTTTGGAGAAAACCGCCAAACTGTCGATTATCTCAAGTCTCAGACTGGAGATTTCCGGGTTTATACACCCTCCTATAGCATTCCCCAACACATTGCGGCTTTGAGTGGAATCAAGATGGTAAATGGGATTGATCCGTTAATCCTCAGAGCCTATCAAGAGTTTTTTATCAAAGCAAGTGGAGTGCCCCTCGAATCCTACAGTGTTACCTTGCCCCCTTTTCCTACCAATGATCCGGAAAGGGATAATCAAAAATTCACCCCGGATTTGGAACTGATGAGTTTATTGGGTGTCAGATTTATAGTGTCTGAGTTTGATATCGCTCCGTTGCAACCGCATCAAGTTACCCAATTTTCAGAAAGCCGTGTTTATGAAAACCCCTACTTCTCAGGAATGGCATGGGTTGAACGCGAAAATAGAAAATATCCGGTGGAATTTAAGCAAATACAACCCAACAAAATTGAATTCAAGGCAAATGGGCCGGGTAAATTGTTTCTCTCTCGCATAGACTATCCGGGATGGATGGTCTTCATAGATGATCAACCTACAACATTTGGAAAAATTTATAATATGTTTCCAGTGCTGGATTTGCCTGATGGATTCCATGAAATTCGATTGGAGTTCAAGCCTGTGCCGGTTTATCTCGGCGCATCGATTAGCGCCATAGCCTGGCTGGGTGTTATCTTGTTTTTGCTTCTTAAACGATTCAATGACAAGAATTGAAAAAAAAGTTCTTATTCTATTTTGGATATTTACGGCAGCCATCACTTCATTGCCATACCTTTTAGGATGGGTATTGGCCGGTGATAATTCTAGTTATACCGGCCTGCTGTTGGCTGCTGAAGATGGCAATTCTTATCTTGCAAAAATGTTATCGGGTGCAAATGGCGCATGGCTCTTTAGAACACCATACACCGCCTTTCCACAAAAGGGGTTTTTGGCATTTTTCCCATATATATTGCTAGGGAAAATTTCAACTCCCTTCGGTAATTATTTCGCTCGAATTTTTCTTTATCATCTTTTTCGCCTGGCTGGAATTGGTTTTACGACCTTTGCACTGTATCGTTTTATATCTCTATTTATTGAGGATTTTCGTTGTCGTATTCTGACGCTTGGGCTGGTTACCTTTGGTGGGGGATTTGGATTTCTTTATACATTGGGTTTTAGGAATTTGTGGATTGATATGCCTTTGGAATTTTATTCACCAGAGACCTTCGGATTTTTGGCCTATCTGGCAATTCCTCATCTTGTTTGGGCAAGAGGTTTCCTGTTTTTGGGATTGACGAAATTTCTGCAAGAAGATGCCAACCACCCAATTAAACAGGGAATTGAAATCGGACTTTCCTGGAATTTACTTGCCTTAATGCAACCCCTGACAGTACCTCTTGGATGGCTAATATTAACTGCCTTCACTTTTAGGGAGATTGTTTTTGGAATAATCAATCGCATATCCTCTCGTTTTAATTTTTCAAAATTTGTCAGATTGGGGGTAGCAATTTTGATTTCTTCACCTTTCGTCGTATATACCTTTATTGCTTTTCAAGTCGACCCATTCTTGAAAATTTGGAACGCCCAAAATATTATACTTTCTCCGCCATTGACCGATTATTTGCTTGCTTATGGGCTAGTAGTTCCAATCATTTTGGCAGGTATTTTTAGTAAATCAGGAAAAACAATGTTTGAATCACGTTTGCTGTTGATCTGGTTGGTGTTATTGCCATTCTTGATTTATTTCCCCTATCTTTTACAGCGTCGCCTGGCAGAGGGCGGCTATGTTGCTATGAGTATTCTGGCAATCAGCGGAATGTTTAAACCGGGGGAAAGAATTAGAAAAACGGCATTTTTGTGGTATTCGCTTAATTTTCTAACCACCTTTTTATTTCTGACAGGTGCCATCATCACAATTTCTGGAAAGCCTTTTCCGCTCTTTCTCAGTCAGAATGAAACCCGGCTGCTTGATTTTGTTCAACAAAAAATACCCACTCAGTCCGTTATTTTGGCGGATTGGGAGTTGTCAACCTTATTACCGGCTCATGCTCCTGTTCGGGTGATCATTGGACATGGGCCAGAGAGTATCCGCGGAAGAGAGATCAATGAGAGAATGAAAAACCTTTTTTCACAAGAGAATCCAAACGATTTTAAGCAATTTTTACAGGACGAAAATGTGGATTATTGGATCATGAATAAATCACAGGTGCCTTGCTTTTTCAAATCAAATTTAGAATTAGAATTCTTAATTAGGCGATATGAAAATTCGAAGTATATATTGTTTGAGTTTCAACAAACATTAAATTCAGGTGCAAATGAAATCAATCGGTAAAAATCAAAATGGTATCCTGTGGTTTGTTTTTCTTGCTCCTTTTTCCTTATTCCTGATTCCAATGATAAAGGGGAATGTAATTTTTTGGGGAACGGCCGGGCTTCAATTTATCCCCTGGCGAGCCTTAGGATTTGCATTGTTGGAACAAGGTATCTTCCCTTTCTGGAATCCACTGAATGGGATGGGGGCACCCCTGTTTGCCAATTATCAAACCGCAATTTTATACCCTTTATCCTGGATTCTTTATCCATTTTACCGGGTGGGGGGTGTGCCTGCTCTGGCTTGGGGATTCACGCTGCTTGTGCCAGTCCACCTTGGGTTGGCTGGAGTTGGAACGGCTTTGCTGCTCAGAGAATTAGGGATTAATGGACGGGGACAGCTGGTTGCCGGTTTGGCATTTGGCTTATGCGGATATTTTGTGGCGCGGGCTTCTTTCTTCAGCATGATCTGGGCTGGGGCCTGGCTGCCATGGTTGATCTGGGCAGTTGAACGAGTGATCCGATCAGATCATCACTCCCAAAGATGGATGATGACAATCGGGCTGGCCTTGATTGCAGCAAATCAATTATTCGCTGGCCATGCTCAATTAAGCTGGTACTCGTTGGTTTTCGCTGTATTTTGGATGATTTTTCGCGTAGCCAATAAGGGAGACCAACAAACAAAAATTACTCAGATGTGTTTTCTGGCAGCTGGAATTTTACTTGCGGTTTTACTTGCAAGTATTCAACTCTTTCCAACTTTTGAGTATTTACTGCAATCACAGCGCTCCAGTGCGGTAGATTATGAGTATGCTGTGAATTATTCCTTATGGCCATGGCGATTGCTGGGTTTTTTCTTGCCGGATTTGTTTGGTAATCCAGGTACTGGAAATTACTGGGGGTATGGGGCTTACTGGGAGGATGCACTCTATATCGGTTTTATCCCAATCCTGCTGGCACTCAGTACGATTGGCGTTCCTTTTCGAAAATTATCTGCCCCTGATTGGGATATAACCAAGCAGAGGGTAGTTAGATTTTTATGGGCAACCGTTGTCATTGCAACTGTTTTTTCCTTGGGGAAAAACACTCCTGTATTTCCGTGGCTTTATCGCAATATTCCTACTTTTGATATGTTTCAAGCACCAACACGATGGATGTACCTGGCTGTTTTTTCTCTGACATTACTTGCCGGATTTGGGGCGCATTCCTGGGAGAGACCAACGGGGAAGGCAAAAATTCGGTTTAAGCTACTGACAGTAGCGGCTCTGGCAACAGGGATAGGGGCGTTAGCAGGTAGCTTGTTGCTGCCTCAAATTGAAAAAACCTTCGTTCACTCTTTTATGCGATTGGCAGGGTTGTTATTTTCTTCCTCAACACTTGGATTGTTGGCTCCAGCAAAAGAGATATCTAAGTCTGGAAAACAAACTGTATGGAATTTTCTGGCTGCTGGATTAATCCTTCTGGATTTATGGGTAGCTGGCATTTCACTCAATCCGTTTATTAACATGCGCTTCTTTGATACTTCACCTTCTGCTCTTACCGATGGCGACCCAAGGTCTCGCGTTTATATTCCACCATCGGTAGAAAAGAGTTTGAAATTTGAAAAATATCTATCTTTTCGTGATTTCAACGCAAATTCAAATTGGGAGGAGATGAAATTGCTCCCTCTGCCAAATATGAATTTATTATCGAATGTTGCTATGGTCAATAATTTCGATCCCCTGGTCCCTAAGTACTTTGAGCAATGGATGGAAATATTGGATGATTTACCATCAACTATTGCGGAATTACAACTTCGTAAAATGGGGGTAGGGGTGATCATCCAGTTGGATGATCAGGATAGCCTCAATTGGCGGGTTCAAGAAATCGAACCTGATCCGAGAATTGGGTGGAAAAATTGTCAGAGAATTATGGCAGAAAGTGAAGAAACTCTTAATTTAATGCTTCTACAGGCGCTGCAAGTTACAACCAACGGAGAGTGTATAATAGTCGAGGCAGAAGAAAGTTGTGATATTCCGTCAAAACCTTCTGGATCACCTGCGCGGGTTGAGCTTCTGCGAGATGAAGTTAACTTGCTTGAAGTGATGGTTAGTACTGATTCAACCGGCTGGGTTCGTATCGCGGATAGCTGGTATCCGGGCTGGACAGCAACAATTGATGGAGAGCATGCGGTCGTTGAGCGAGTGGATTATCTCTTCAAAGGAGTTTGTGTTCCAGCAGGTAATCATACAGTCATTCTTCGCTATCAACCCACCGGTTTTCCTGTCATTTTGGGGATTAGTTTAACAACACTATTGTTTTGCATCACTTTGTCATTGGTCGTATTTACTTCCCAAAAAATGCGATCAAAAATAGGAGCCTCGAATGAATCACTCGATTGAAAAAGTTCAATCCTTTTCCAAAAAGGTTATGGAAAACCTTGAAAAGGTAATTGTTGGCAAAACTCACACCCTTGAACTGGTTATTATCAGTTTATTGTGTCAGGGGCATCTCTTGATTGATGATGTGCCGGGAGTGGGGAAAACCATTCTGGCGCGTAGTTTAGCAAAGTCGTTGGGGGTAAAGTTCAGTCGTATTCAATTCACTCCGGACATGCTGCCAAGTGATGTAACTGGTGTGTCTATTTTCAATCAGGTAACCCGCCAGTTTGAATTTCGACCGGGCCCAATTATGGCACAAATTGTGCTGGCGGATGAGATTAATCGTGCAACACCCAAAACGCAATCAGCATTGCTGGAGGCAATGGAAGAGCGTCAAGTAACTGTAGATGGGGTAACTTATCCCCTGCCAGTCCCATTCTTAGTGTTGGCAACCCAAAATCCGATTGAGTACGAAGGAACTTTCCCGTTACCCGAAGCGCAGCTGGATCGCTTCCTGATGCGGATCAAGATTGGTTATCCTTCGCTGTTTGATGAAATGAAAATTTTGGAACTCCAACAAATCCGTCATCCAATTGAGGAATTGGAAGCAGTTGTTGAAATTGACGAATTATTGGAAGTACAAAAGATCATTCGAACGGTTTATGTCTCGCGTCCATTGCGACAATATATTGTGGAATTAACCCGCGCTACTCGTGAAAATCCGGATGTTTATCTGGGATCAAGTCCACGAGGAAGCCTTGGTTTATTCCGTGCCGGGCAGGCGCGGGCGGCAATTCATGGCAGGGATTATGTCCTGCCCGATGATATCAAATTATTGGCTGAAAACATACTTTCTCATCGGATGGTAATACAACCTTCAGCAAGGTTAAGAAATCTGAGTGCCGATCAAATTGTTCATGAATTAGTGACCTTAGTACCGGTTCCTGGCGGGGATCTTGCCTTTCAGCCCTCAACAGCATGAAAATTCGTCCACCATTTTTTGTCTTTTTAGTGCTGCTTGCTGGCTCCTTTGCCGGCGCTTACTTAACGCAGCAACCAACGGTGTTTGTTTATTATCGGATTATTTACCTGCTGTTGGCGTTGTTGACCATCGCCTTTTTATGGGCGGTTCTGGCACTGCGCGGGTTAACCGCAACGCGTAGTGCGCGAGTTTTGAGGTTGCCTGTCGGACAGATTTTTGAAGAAAGATTTGAAGTTCGTAATGAATCGTGGTATGGGCGTTTATGGATTGAAGTAAAGGATCTTTCGCCATTACCCGAAAAACAAGGATCAAGGGTAATTTCAGGAATAGGTCCACACCAGATTCGGTCTTATTTTTCAAGAACCTTGCTGATTCAGAGAGGTGCGTTTCGATTAGGTCCGACGGTTTTGATTTCAGGTGATCCTTTTGGTTTTTTTGCAGTGAATAAGGTCATTCCATCTGAAAAAACACTACTGGTCTTTCCTTACATGGTAAACCTGCAGAAATTTCCCGAACCGGGCGGCGAATTACCGGGGGGCAGGGCTTTGCGGCGAAAAAGTCTTGAAGTGACCCCTTATGCAGCCGGGGTGCGGGAATATGCTCCCGGTGACCCCTTAAATCGCATTCACTGGAAGACTACCGCTCGTAAGGATCGGTTGATGGTCAAAGAGTTTGAGCAAGATCCCCAAGCGGATGTTTGGCTTTTGTTGGATGCGCAGGCCGGCACCCATTCCGCTCTGGCAGACATAAGACGTGCTGATCGAGCAAATCATTACTGGATTATCCCCCAAAAATTGGTTATTCCTTTACCACCCAATTCTTTCGAATATGGAGTATCCTGTGCAGCATCTGTTGCGGATTATTACTTGAAAAGGGGGCGTTCGGTTGGGTTTGCTTGCGCCGCTCAGACGCTGAGTGTTTTACCAGCCGAAAAGGGGGTGCGTCAAATGGGTAAATTGTTGGAAACGCTGGCTTTTCTTCAACCGGAGGGAAATTTATCGCTTGTAGGTTTAATTGAAGGCCAAGCCAATCAGATTCCCAAAGGAAGCACGGTTGTGTTGATCACCGCCTTGTGCTCCGAGTTGCTTGAACTGGCTATTGAAATGCTTTTGCGAAAAGATTTGAGACCTGTGGTAATTGGGTTGGACGCGGTTAGCTTCGGGGCGCACCCTAAAGATTGTGGGGTTTTTGAAAGGCTCAGGGCGTATGGAATCCCATTTCGTATCATCCGAAACGGGGATGATCTCCAAAATGCTTTGGAAAATGAACAGGTATAAAAGTTTTATTTGATCTCTTCCGGTTTTGGTGCCTGTACAATCACCGGGCCGGCATCGCTATCCAGGGTTTTATGGGTACCATCACAGAACGGAAATTCTTTCGATTGGAAGCATCGGCAAAGTGCGACACTTTCTCCAGCTTGTAATTTTACTGTTGTGCGTTTATGGCCGTTGCGTAATTCGGTAGAATGTTCTGCCACGATATTCCTCCATTACCTTTATTTTGAGTGTGAATGTCCTTTCTCTGCAGAAGGGCTTTCCTGCAGAAGTTCAACGGCGTGAGGCAGTACCGGTAAAATCACTTCGAGATTTTCCACTGCTCCTTTTGGGCTGCCGGGTAAATTAATCACTAGCGTCCTTTTACGAATTCCAGCCTGTTGCCGGGAGAGCATGGCATGAGGGGTAATTTTTAAACTTTGTGCGCGCATTGCTTCAGCAATACCCGGGGCGGTCTTTTCCAGGATTGCCAAAGTTGCTTCAGGAGTAACATCACGAGGGGCAAAACCGGTTCCGCCAGTGGTCAAAATTAAATCAAAATTGCCCGAATCACACCATTCAATAAGAATGGTCTTAATTTGATTGAAATCATCCGGAATAATGGCAGTTGAAACTACCGGATGACCGGCAGTTGAAATTCTTTTGACAAGTGCCGGTCCTGAAAGGTCTTCTCGTTCACCCCGCGAACTTCGGTCTGATATTGTGATGATACCGACCCGCATCATCTTTCTCCATCGTCAACACCGGTTACTTTACGCCATTGCCCATGAATACCATCTTCGGTAACCCCAAAGAAATAGCGATAACCTTGAGGTGTGCGTAAAATCAAATCGAAGCGGGTGATGTTTCCCTGCTTGTGTTTTCTCAATAACCCGTAATCCCCAATCCATTTGATCCTGTTGGGATCAAAGGATTTGACCGTTTCGGTATAGCGATCAATGGCATAATGCCACAGTTTGCGGGCAGAGGCGCGGGTAACGTTTTTTACCACATTGCCATTGCGCAAGTCACGCATGGTAAAGTATTGTTTTCCCTGCCGTTCTTCGGGGGCTAATACTTCGACACCCGTGCGGGGTTCAACACCCAAATCGTCAATGATATCCTCTGCGGGTGGAACAGTATCAAAGGGATTAATCTCGTTCGGTGAAGGGAGTACAGTATTCTTGTTTCGGAGCACCAGACTGACGATTTCATCCCTCACCGCAAGACCCGTTTCCGCTTCATCGCGGATGTAGATCTTATTATCATCCACTGCGTAGGGTGGTTCCTCGCCCCGCGGAATCAAGATTCGAATGATCTTTTTCCCTTTGTAATCAAGGGCATCAATGGTGCAATGCAAGGGAGGGCTGATGCGATTGTTGATTTCTTTTTCGAGGGCGTGAATGCTTTGATCAACATCCTGAATACCGACCGGGGGCTTTTTAGAATCGGAACTGATGCCAATATAAAGTGTTCCACCGTTGGTGTTTGCAAATGCGCAAACATCAGCCAGAATGGCGTACAACTTGCCTCCCCGCACCGTCATGCTTTCATGAAAATCCTGGATGATATTCGGGCCTTCTTCCTGAGCATTTTGAACAAAATCAAAAAGGGGTTCTTCTTTGTGGCGGTGAGGCCGGGTTCGGGAAAAATCGTTACTTTTGAAGAGTTCCAGGATGGCTTCAAAAGTACATTCTGGAAGCAGGACGTCCGTTGCCCTTTCGCCGACCCCAAAATTTTTCTTTCGAGCGGGATCGGAAGTAAGACGGTGGGCATCTGAACCCTGAATGCAATGCATTCGCCTAGGGTATTCCGGTTTTGTTCCATTGAAAAAGGCCGCCGTGGTGCGCGGACCTTTTTGTTCCAAATCGGTTACCTCAAGGGCGTGTAAATGCGGATCTTGGGTGAATGCGATTTTGGTTTGCCCCCCAAAGTTGAAGCCCCGCATGGCAACGCCATTACTGGAATTGGCATGGGCAGCAATCACTAAACCACCATTTTCATTTACAACTCGATAAACGGTAAGTACGTCTTCGGTCGCACCGACCGTTTGAGAGCCTTCATCAATTTGGTCAGGCGGTATGTTGAGGCTGAGAAGCAGGTGTTCCAGTTCTCGGATAGATTTTTCTGGAGGAAAAATACAAAGGATATGAAACCCAAAAGTTGCAGTGAATTCAAAACCGGGTAATACCTGAATTTTTGATCGCAGGCGATGGTATTCTTCCAATCGTTGTTTTTCAGCAGGCAGCAGCCTTCCCAGTTTATCGAGGAATTCCAGGGATTGAATTTCCTCCATCATTTTGCGGTAGCCAGCGACGGTATTATGATCGGTTATTGCCATCATATGCAGTCCACGGGCTTCGGCTTTTTGCAAAATATCCAGGAAAGTCACTTCGGGTTGTTGGTAATCACTCGAAGCGGGTGTATGGATATGTAGATCAATGGTAAACCATTGAGAATTGTTGAGGGATTGTTTTTTAGCCAAACATTATCTCCTGTTTGGAAAGAAATTAAGAGCACAGTTTCAGTTTTTGAATCAGATCTGCTGGCATGTAGGGTTTAAGTAAAAAATCATCTGCCCCTGCCAGCAGGCATTCCTGTTTTCGATCTTCGCCGGAAGTCATAATTACCCGATAATTCTTATTTTGCGAAGGGTTTCCACGCATCTCCCGTAGAATTGTCAATCCATCTGTACTCTTGAGATTGACATCCATGAGGATGACGTCGGGATCAGCGGAGATAATTTGGGCAATCAAATCTCCACCGTTGATATCCAATACGGAAACCTGAAAGTTTTCGATTTCCAGTAAAGTCTTAAGTAAGGATCGCATTGAGTGATCGTCTTCAATGATCAATATTTTTGTCATAGATCTGTCTTTCTACTCAAAATCAAGGTTGGGCAGGCTGGTCCACTTTTTGTTCTAATGCATGTTCCAAAACTTCATCCACACTATCAATGAGAATGAACTGGATGGCATTGTGGACTTCTTCGGGCAGGTCTTCCAGATCAGCTTCGTTATCTTTTGGAAGGATGACCGTTTTTAATCCGGCCCGATGAGCAGCAAGTACCTTTTCTTTGATGCCCCCAACCGGCAGAACTTGTCCACGAAGAGTAATCTCACCGGTCATGCCTACATCTGAGCGCACCAATCTTCCAGTGAGCAATGATACCAGAGCGGTTGCCATGGTAACCCCAGCGGAAGGGCCGTCTTTGGGTTGGGCACCGGCAGGAATGTGCAGGTGGATATCAGACTTTTCGAAAATGGTGGGATCAATACCAAGTTGAACGGCTCTTGAGCGCACATAGGAAAGGGCTGCCTGAGCCGATTCCTGCATTACTTTTCCTACCGAGCCGGTGGTAATGAATCCTTTACTGCCGGGCATTATAGTTGCTTCAATAAATAAAACATCCCCTCCAACGGGTGTCCATGCAAGACCAGTGGCAACACCGGGAATTTCTGTTCTGCGTTGAATTTCCTCGGTTCCCAAATACTTGGGTCTGCCGAGAAATTCTCGTACAGTGATTTCATCTACCACCTGACGGATGATCTTCCCTTCGGTAATTTTGGTGGCGACCTTACGGCAAATGGAACCGATTTCCCGTTCAAGGTTGCGCACCCCGGCTTCTCGAGTGTAGTGGCGAATGATAGTAGTCAATGCCTTGGGAGTGAACTCGATCTCTTCTGAACGAAGACTATTTTCCCTCAACTGGCGGGGGATCAGGTATCGCCTGGCAATTTCGAATTTTTCACTATCGGTATAACCGGAAAGCTGAATGATCTCCATGCGGTCCAATAATGGACCGGGAATGGTTTCCATTTGATTGGCAGTAGTGATGAACATCACCTGAGATAGGTCAAAGGCTACTTCGATGTAGTTATCGCGAAATTCCAGGTTTTGTTCGGGGTCAAGCACCTCCAGTAAGGCTGAGGCGGGGTCGCCGCGAAAATCAAAACTGAGTTTATCAATCTCATCCAGCATAAATACCGGATTGCGAGTTTCGACTCTGCGGAGAGCCTGAATAATTCGCCCGGGCATTGCACCAATGTAAGTGCGGCGGTGGCCGCGAATTTCTGCCTCGTCGCGTACACCTCCAAGCGAGATGCGAACAAACTTCCGCCCCATGGCGCGACTGATAGATTGACCCAATGAGGTCTTGCCCACGCCGGGAGGACCAATAAAACACAAAATTACACCTTCCCGTTGTCGCCGGATAACATCGGTGGCAGTATCCTGACTGAATTCTGCGGAACGATCCAACCGCAATTTTCGTATAGCCAGATATTCGAGAATTCTTTCCTTTATATCTTGCAGGCCGTAGTGATCCTGGTCCAAAACCTCTCTGGCATGGGTAATATCCAGATTATCCGGTGTTGTTTTTGACCAGGGAAGAGAAACCAGCCAATCCAGAAAAGTGCGAATAACTCCATATTCTGCGGCGGCTGTCGGCAGGCGAGAAAGCCGGTCCAATTCGCGTTGTGCCAGTTTACGCGCTTCATCAGACATGCCGGCTTCTTCAATTTTCTTGCGAAATTCCTCAACATCGGCGGCCTGTTCGTCGGTTTCACCCAATTCGCGCTGGATGGCTTTCAGCTGTTCGCGTAAAAAGTATTCGCGTTGAACTTTATCAATTTCAGAACGCGCTTCTTTCTGAATTTTTTGACTGAGCTCCAAAACTTCGCTCTCGCGAGTCAGCAACGTTACCAGCTTGTGAAGTTTTTCGGTGATCGAATCCAGCTCGAGGATTTCTTGAGCGTCTTCGATGTCCATCCGTTGAAGATTGGCGATAGTATAAACGGTTTGAAGTGGATCGGTAATCGAAGTAACCGTTGCCACCAATTCGCGCGGCATGGAAGGAATCATTTCAGCGATGTGTGCAAATTGATCGCGAACATTGCGGGCGAGAGCCTCAATTTCCAGGCCGCTTTCCTGTTTTTCAGGAATGACCTCGATTCGGGCTTTGAGGTAAGGTTCGGTTGACACAAATTCTACAATGCGAAAACGAAACAGACCCTGCACCAGCAAACGGATTGTGCCATCCGGTGCTCGGAACATTCGGTGAATCAATCCCGCAGTTCCTACCCGGTATAAATGTTCGGGATCGGGGCTTTCAATTTCGGGGTGTTTTGAGGCGACCAAACCCATAAACCGATCACCCGTCACCACGTCATCCACCAGACGAATAGAACGCGGCTGCCCGATGGTCAAAGGAACGCCGGTTTGGGGGTAAACTACCAGTCCTCTCAAGGGTAGAATGGGCAAAATTTCCGGTAATTTGATGATTTCTTCCGGTAGATTATTTTCTGATTGTTTGTTTATCGGTTCTTCGATGAATATTTCTTCCTCCCCCTCGTCCGAACTCAGGAAGACTTCTTCGTAGCCTTCTTCTTCTGCGTCAAACTGAAAATAGAACTGGTTTAGGTCAATGTTCCATCTGGATGCTGGCATACCGCTCTTTCATTCCTTGGTGATGTGAATTTGTTTGGGGCGGGCTTTAGGAAGGTCAATTCGTAAAAATCCTTGATCGTAAATGGCTTCAATTTGAGAGTCATCTACGGGGATGTTCAAACTCAATTCCACGCTAAATTCTCCATAGGGTATTTCCATTTGATGAATGGCGCGTGGCGATTCGTACGTGAATCGGCGAATGCCTTGCACAATCAGGGTGTTTTGATGGAGCAGGATGGTCAGATCTTCCTCTTTTATTCCGGCGATTTCCATGAGGATGATAATTTTTTCCTCAGTCTCGTAGATATCCGTTGCCGGCTGCCATCTATGAGGATGATTATTTTGCCAGTTGTTGATGTTTTTCCCAAAAGAAGGTGCGGTTTCATCCAAACCGGTAAAACTAGTGTGAGACTTTTTTGACTTGAAATAAATGGTTACCATCATACCTCCACTAAAGGACAAACAATCACTACAATGCCTGTTTTGCAGCTTCAATTACGGCATCGTAGTCCGGTTCAGCCCCAATGGTAGGCATATAAGCGGCGTAAGTGATGCAATTATTGCGATCAACTACAAAGACAGCCCGCCGTAATATGCGTATTTCTTTGATTAAGACTCCATATTTTTTACCAAAGTCAACATCCATGTGATCGGAAAGCACCATGACCTGATCAATCCCAGCTGCGCCGCACCAACGTTTTTGGGTATACGGCAGGTCGGTACTGATTACCAGGATTGAAATATCCTTACTCAGGTTGGCTGCATCCTGATTAAATCGCCTCGTTTCACGATCACACACTGAGGTTTCCAACGAGGGCACAGAAGCAATGATGCGGACTTTACCTTCAGTTGCACTGAGGGCGGAGACTGTGGACCAATCTTGAGCTTGAACGGTAAATTCTGGTGCAATTTCACCAACTTTCAGGTCTGGACCGACAACGGTCACATCTCTACCGGCGAAGGTGATTACACCGTTTCTTTCTGGAAATATCATACTCTAACTCCTTTGGCAAAATCAGCGCCCCTGGTGAGACTCGAACTCACAACCAACGGATTAGAAGTCCGGTGCTCTATCCATTGAGCTACAGGGGCAGGGCAATGTGTTAACGAGGATTGGCGAGCACCAAAATTTTTGATGATGTGAATTTGTCAACTTCAATTATAGCACAGCCAGCAAAATCTTCTAAAAAGGTGGTGTTTTGTACTAAATTTTACCCCTTTTGAACGGGACGAATTCCCTGATACACCGTCGTACCGGAGAAAGTTTGTAAAATCTTTTCGGCAGGTCTGTCAATAATCTTGGAAAGTTCAAGGGGGGTTAAGGGTGTGTTCCCGTTGGAGAGAAATACCCTGAAGACCGAATTGACCAGAGAGGTGTTTTGGGATAAAAACCCGGGTAATTTTGCACAGTGAACCATCAGTGTATGCTGTAGTCCGTCAACCTGTGTTACTTCGCCTGTTTGAGGATTTACCCAGTCAATCCAGGTTTCGCCACCCATGCTTTCAAAAAGGGTCTGATGTTCAGGACACAGAAAACTCAAGAGAAAAACCCGCCAGTTTTGGTCATGGCTTTTCCACCATTCAAAATCAATGTGAAAGGGGGTTTCTAATGTAGGTTTTATGAGACTGAAGCGGCTGGGAGTACTCATCTTTTCAGACCTCTGAGTCTTGGTCGCTTAGTCGGTAATACAAATCACCGAGATGGATGACATTGGGTTGATTTGCCAGAATTGAAACCAAAACCCCTGGTGGGCAACGGCGCACTAAATTAACTGCTGCATAAAGTTCCTGTGCGTGGACATGACCTTGCGGAGAAAGTTTAACCATTTCACGCATCATATTAACGATTGTCTTCTCGAGCGGGGTTTTGTAGCGGGAGCCGGTTTCCCAAACCTGATCCAGGGCTGCCACATCGGGAATTGCAATTGCCATTCGCTCATCGTATTCGTTCCCAATCTGTTGTTTAAGCATGGTCAACACAACTCCACCATCAGTTCCCACCAGAACGGTTCGCAGCCACTCTTTCGTTGATTTTTTCTTCAGCGCTTTGATAACAACTTTACCCGGTTCTTTTCCTTGTTTGATTACAAACAACGAACCGGGAATCAACTCTTTTTCTTCAATCCATTCCCTCAAACCGAAAACATAGCGGTTTGGACGTACCACCCATCCGGGAAACTCTTTTCCGGTTTCCTCATCCACAAAAAGGAACCGTACACGGGGTGCTTCGTAAGCAGTCGGAAAGAGGCGCGCGATGCTTTTAGAAAGGGGAATTGTCCCGGCTCGCCAGTGAGGGAAAATTAAGCTAACCTCAATTTCCTCTGCCTTACGGGGTAAATCGCCCTCTGCTTCCAGTTCATCAAACACCAGGCGGTTGAGCGCTTCGATTTCCGATCTGGCAGCGCTGACATCCACCGAAACAGGTTGATAGCGTAGATATAGAGGTGTGTTTTGCACTCCCTCGGGTTCCAGGCGGCGCAAAAACCAGAGTGTTTTGCCGGCAGGGCCGACTTCATCAAATCGCTCATCTTCTTGCAATGCAAGGTTCATTGAAAATTCAGTCAATTTCCGATTGACATCCGTGGGAAGCTCGATCTGATCTAAAATGACCTCAGTTGGCAATGGTCCGCCGCCCGACATTTCCAGCAGGGCTTCGGCGAGATTGAGGTGACCAACGCTGACATCCACTAAAAGGGATCGCGGAAACCATGCGCCTGCAATTTGAACAAGATCGGGTACGGTTTCAAAGGTCTGGGTGAGAAGGCCGGCAATTTGATCGCCATATTTTTCGATGATTATTTGGGGGTTCAGTGCGGGTTCTGCAATTTCGTTTTGAAGGGATTGATTGAGAACATGATCAGCAAGAGAGGCAGCAAATTCTTTGATGCTGCCGTCCGTCATCTCAACTTTAATTACCTCAAAGGGGGGCAAATCCGGGTTGAAACCGGGCCGCACAGAAAGAACTTTGCCCTTACTCCAGTTTAATGCGGGGAACTGAATGCGATCATCCGGTTGATAACTGTTTTTAGGTTGGTAAATTTCGCCGCCGGCGGTTTGGAGCGCTACTAAGCGTTCCGCTTCGCGACGAATTCGTTCTCGAATCAATACTTCGGCTAATTCTTTCGCCGTCAGTGGTGTTTCAATTTCCAGCAGGTGATTGTAAAGAAATTCGAGATCTTCTTCTTGAATTTCAAACTTTTCCCAGTACGTTTCTTGCAGGTTTTCGATCTGAACAGGCATGATCCTATTGCTCGATGGATGAAGATGTGCACAACATTGACATAATGTTTTTTAATTATACCCTGATAATGATAAATATTGCTGATTTTATGGGTATACCTTTTCCAGCCAGTCCAGCGGCTCTACTTGAACACCATTTGCCCACACTTCCCAGTGAAGATGCGGTCCGGTAGCACGTCCTGTTCCGCCAATTTCACCAATAATCTGGCCAGTTTCAACAAAGTCTCCTGCATTAACCTTCGTGCTGCTCTGGTGCCAAAAACCACTATATATACCCCAGCCGTGATCAATGATTGTTGAAATTCCTCGAACGGTTAGCTCTCCCACATACACCACCCTGCCGGGGGCTGGCGCGTAAATATTCAAATTATTGGCACATACGCCATAATCCACGCCAGTATGAAAATATTTATAGCCGCTGTTGTTATAGGAACGGCGGCTGCCAAACCAGGATCGAATACAGGGCTCATCTACCGGCACACGGAATTTTTCCGTCCAGTAACGCTGTGGAGTAGCCGGTTTGGTGACGGTACGGATCAACTCATCTTCGGGTTGGGTGATGGCCGGATCCAACGTGGCTGGATCTACTGTTAGCGGTACATCCTGGGGATAGTAACCGGGTTCCAGCAAAATGGGCTGTTCAAATGCAAAGGAGGATTGGTCGTCAGCCTGGGCCTGGAGGGTTAATAATGCCAATCCGGGTTGCGCCATGGCATGAATACCCTGGATAGCAATGTAATGATTACCTGCTTCCTGAAAAAAGGATAAAGGCAGGTTATTCAATGTACCAGAAAGATTGAGTGGGGTTGATGTGAGTACCCGAATCAGGTGCGTTTTACCCTGGCGAAGTGGAAGAGGTGTGATTTCTATGTTTTGAATTAAAGGTGAACCAAATAAACCACCACTTTGTTGCGGGGCATCACTGAATATTAATTCTCCGCTCAAAAAAAGGGCAGTGCTTTCTTTGCGGTTTTGTAAAACCAGTTTCCAGGGATTGGAGTAACTGCGGGCAGCAGTTTCAAGAGGTGTTTCCCCTTCACCGAGAATGGCAATCGGCTTGGGATCTACTGCTTGCTCTTTTTCGGGGAGGATGAGGGTTGAACCGACATAAATCTGAGAGGGGCTGGTTAATTGATTCAGGCGGATGATGGTGTTTTCATCCACCTGGTATTGACGGCTGATGGTTCGAAGGGTTGCCCCTAATGGTGCTACGGTCAGTTTGAGTGTGCCAGAAATGCCTTCGTAGCCGGGGATTCTTAACGGGGTGCCGATCGTAAGCAAATCAGGATTGGAGATCTGGTTTACGGCAATTAAATCCTGAGCAGAAATCCCAAAGCGGATTGCAATGGTGTTGATGGTATCGCCACTCTGTACAATATATACTGGCAAATCCCCTGAAGATTGGGCGCTGACCTTCAACGAAGAGAAGAATATGAGAGAAACAATTGTAATAAAACAAAATAATTGAAATCGCTTATTCATGCAGTAATTTTACCCGATCACCGGGTTTGAAGTCGAGGAGGCGATTGGGGTGAGTTTCTAATACAAATCGGGCAGGTTTGGATGGCGCATAAAATGGTCTCCAGGGATGGGCAATTTTGGCGTCCACGACTTCCTGATTCGCATTAATCCAGATGGCTGCAATTGCAAAGCGCATAAAAAACATGTGGATGGAAGTATTCGCAATGCCATCCTTTTGTTCGTCAATTAGAATTCCCTGATATTCTTCCAAAGACTTTTGAAACATCAGACCGCGAAATTTTGTCCAAAACGAGTTACAAAGTCGAGCTTTGATTGACGGAATTTCGGGACGACTCAGATTTTGTATCTCAATCCACCGGGTCATTGGTTCTGATGCTTCAGTGATCCTTGCTTTTGGCTTTGGCGAGGACTTTTTCGATGCTTTCCAGCAATTCCTGTGGTCGAAACGGTTTGCTGATGTAATCATCCACGTGGGCGATATGAAGTCCAAGAACCCGGTCAATAGCCTGCGCCTTGGCGGTGATCACGATGACTGGGATGTTTTTTGTTTTCTCATCGGATTTGAGGTTTTGATAAACTTCCCAGCCGTCCATATCCGGCATCATTAAATCCAATAGAATCAGATTGGGCGGTTCCCGCCTCACCATTTCCAGTCCAATCTTTCCCCCTGGTGCCCCTTGGACAGCATAGCCACGGCGGCTTAAAATCATTGATACAAGGTCAATCATTTCCTGATCGTCTTCGATATAAATGACCGTGCGGTTGAGGCTTGAATTCATAGGTTTTGCTGGCTGGTCTTTCTGAATAATTCATAATGAGCGATTTTATGATGCCGCCCTATGTTTAGTTTACCACACCCATTGAAGAATTCCAAATAAAAAACATTAGAAATTGTACAGAAACAATTTCATCCATAGATAATCAATGTTATCTTTTTACTTGCCATAGAAGGGTTAATTCGCTATACTTTCGCGTGGAGGCACTTATGAGCAAACAACGCATTGTATTGGTGGATGATCATGAAGTAGTGCGTCTTGGATTAAAGGCATTGCTCGAGCATCACCCTCAGTTTGAGGTTGTAGGAGAGGCTGGGACAGCCAAAGAAGCTCTGGAGAAGGTGGCTCAACTTCGCCCGGATGTTGTCTTGTTGGATATCCGTTTGCCGGGGGCATCGGGAATTGAGGCATGTGAGGAAATTACTCAAAAATTTCCTGAAACCAAAGTGATTATGTTAACCTCCTATGCTGAAGACGAAATGCTCTTTTCCGCAATCCGCGCTGGTGCTTCCGGTTATGTTTTGAAACAAATCGGCGGTGAGGATTTAATTCGCGCAATTGAAGCAGTGGGACGAGGGGAGGCGTTATTAGACCCCGCAGTTACCCAACGGGTTTTTCAAGAAGTGCGCCGTGCAGTCAAGGAAGAGGAAGCTTCCGCATTTGCCAATCTGAGCCAGCAGGAGAAACACGTTTTACTGTTGGTTTCGGAGGGCAAGACTAACCGGGAGATTGCCAAGGTGCTATTTTTAGGCGAAGGAACTGTGCGGAATTATGTCAGCAGCATTCTATCAAAACTGGGCGTCAGCAATCGGGCTGAGGCGGCAGCTTATGCGGTTGAACACAATTTGAAGGAATATTTATAATTCTTCCCAAACCTCTTTCATGTAAAGAGCGTCTTCTTCCATAATTGGGCTTTCACATAAAATCCTGCCCGAACAATTCAACTCTTTAAGGGCGATAAACAGGTCGCTTAACGCGAAATCAGATTCACGCAAGGGTAGATGATTTTTTTCGCCTTTGAGGCTGTACTCAATCCCTGAAAGATGAATGTGCAGTCTTTGCAAGGCTTGTGTTCCTAATGCATTTTGGTAATCCTTAAGCACTTGCAACCATTCTCCTTTCGTATTCATCGAGCCATTTCCTGCACGAGCGTGAAGGTGTGCAAAATCAAGGCAAGGCTCAACGTTATCAAGGCTTTGGCTCAGGATTAAGGTGTCTTCCAGTGAACCGAGCATTGCCGATTTTCCCATCGTTTCAGGACGCAAGGTTACATGGATCTGCTTTACTTTGAGTTCCTCTACACAGCCAGCAAGGCGCTGAATTGCCTTTTCTCTAACCAGGTGAGGTGGCTGATTGAAGTAAGAGCCCGGATGAAAGACAATATCCGTAGCGCCAGCCAGGAAACCGTAATAAGCCGCATCCATTAACCGTTGACGAGATTTTGGCCATTCGTCTTCATCAGCATTCAGATTGATGAAATAGGGGGCATGGACGCTGATAGCGACATCGAGTTGCGCGGCTGTTGATTGGATTTGCCGGCAGGTTTCTTCAGATACCCGCACAGATTGAACCCATCCCAATTCAAGCGCGGACAGACCCAACAAACGAGTTTGCTGCACCGCCCCCACGCTTCCCCCCGGTTTTTTGGGAGTGGAAATGGGAGAACCGACCGTACCGAAGCGGAATTGTGACATATTTTCTCCTGCAAAGGATCATGAATTAAGATTGCTTACAAAAACAATTGAAGGAGGTGAGGCATGAATACAACAATGCCTAACAACACTGCTATTATTGAGGCAAATAAGACTGCTGCAGCCGAGGTGTCTTTGGCTATTTTTGCAAGGGGATGATACTGTTGGGTGACCAGGTCTACAAGGGCTTCCAACGCAGTGTTGATAATCTCGGTTATCCACACCAATCCGATGGCAATGATGATCATTGTCCATTCCCATGCGACCAGTTTCAGGAGAAGACCTGAAATTACGACAAGGATGGTCATCACCAGATGAATGCGGGCATTGTGCTGGGTCAGTAGCACATGTATCAAACCGTGAAAGGCATGTTCGAATGCCGGCCGCCGTCCAACGATAAATCGAAACAGTGTCATTCGGGGAGTTGATTGATGTGTATTCCCAGATTGGAGAGAATCTCGGCTTGTTTTTTCCACATGAGCGCCTTTCTTTCTTCGCTGTCATGATCGTAGCCCAAGAGGTGCAGAATACCATGTACGATTAACAGGCTGATTTCATTTTCCAACGGATGTCCGGCTGCTTCAGCCTGCTCCTTTGCGCGGGGGACGGAAATAATCACATCACCGATGTAGGGCATTTGCTGATCGGGATCAAATTCGTCCGCCGGAAAGGATAAAACATCTGTAGGGGTATCCATTCCAAGGTGTTGAGCATTAAGAGACTTGAGGGTCTCATCGCCGGTCAGGACAATTGTGGTTTCAACTTCGTTTTCACCTTGAGCATGTTCCAAAGCAGCGCGGCTGACGCGCAAAATCCGATCTTCTTTCATCACATCCTCGTACGGAGGTTCAATCTGGATATTAATCATCATGACTTTTGATGGGTTCTGTAGGTTGATTAATCGGGCTTTGTGTAGAGGGGGGTGTGGATTCGGTATGTGTGGACGGCTGATTGGATTTAATTTCCGGGTATTTTATGCGGGGGTGATAGGTGTTGCGCAGGGTGTTGATGAAGGACTCGGTGATCAGACTGAGATCGCGAAGGGTTAGATTGGTATTATCCAGTTGTCCTTCTTTCTGGCAAAATTCAATCACACCGCGAATAATTTTTCTCAATTCTTCATCGTCTTTGGGTAATTCCGCACGAGCACGAGCTTCTACGCCATCCGCAAGCATCAGAATTGCGGTTTCACGAGATTGAGGCGGTGGTCCAGGGTAGCGAAATTTATTGATGTCCACTTTGGAAGGGTCGCCGCCAGCCGCTTTGAGAGCCTGAGAATATTGATAGCGCGTTATCAAAGTTCCATGATGTTCCAAGATGAAATCTTGAATACGGCGGGGCAGCCGGTATTTTTGAGCAAGTGCAACACCATCTGTGATATGACGAATGATGATTTGTGCTGCCTCTTCAGGGTCCAAATCATCATGCGAATCGATTTTGTTGCCAATCTGGTTCTCGATGAAGAAAGAGGGATTCAGGGATTTGCCGATATCGTGGTAAATTGCTCCGGCGCGGGTCAGAAGTGCATCCGCCCCTATGGCTTCGGCAGCTTGTTCGGCTAAATTTGAAACCTGAAGGGAGTGTTGGTAAGATCCGGGCATTGTTCTTAAAATGTGTTGCAATAAAGGGTGGTCAGGACGCAAGAGGTCCATCAATTGCAAAGCAGTGGTTATGCCCAATAATTGAGCAAAGAGGAATTGGAACAGCAGCGTAAGACTTGCCGATGCCAGGCCGTTGAGAAAAGCAGCTCCACTGAGCGTGGCAATCCCCAAAAGATCCGTGATTGTATCGGGCAGGCGGTAAGCCAGAATGATGGCGGTGCCGGTCAGTCCGATGGCAATACCAGCCCAAAAATAATTTGCAATTCGTCTGCCTTTACCTAATGCCAAAACACCGATCATGCTGGTCAGAATGTAATACAGAGTCAGATCGAGGCTGTTGGGTAGGCCGTAAGCAGCCAGGATGGACAGGATCATCGGGAAGATCAAACCGGCTTCAAGGCTGAAAAGACTGGCCAGCACCAGGGCAAATGCGGGGATTGGGTAAATGTACGGAAGAACGGTGCGATTGGGAATGACAATTTTGGCCCCGTACAGAAAGATTAGAAAAGTAATTGAAAGCAGCAATAAACCCTTCAGGTTTTCGACCAGCGGCATCTTACGACGGTTGAAGTAAAATCCGGTAAATACCGTAATTAAGCCGATAAGGGAAAATGCAGCTAACAAATTTTCCTGTTGGCTGCGCGGTTGGATAAGGTTGTAAGCAGACAGCGCTTCCCATGCCAGCGGGGTGATAATTTGACCGCGTCGAATAATAGTTTCTCCGGCGAGGTAGGTCTTAACAATCGGCTCAACTTTCCGAGCTTCTTCATCCCGTGCCCGCTCAGTCAACTCTGGACTGTACAAACTGTTTGGCACTACAAAAGGTGTGACCAGTTCTGCCACAATTGCGGCCTGATCTTCTGGGAGGGAAAAACTGATTAAGGTTGGGATACTGCGGCGGGCGTCTTCGAGTTGATCTTCCCTGATGGTGCGCCGCATGACCTGTTCCAATACAGAAAGAGCCTCTTGCTGGATCGTTTGCCAGCGGGAGTCGCTCAATTCCAAAATGGCTTCGGCAGTATCCGTGGAAATCTGAATTTCTTGAATTGCCGAAAGATCGGCAAATTTTTGTTGGGGGGTGGCAAATGTGTCAAAGCGAATGTTGGTGATGAAGTTGAGTGTAACGCGCAATTTTTCAATTTGCCGTCGGGCAATGGCGGGATCTGTTGGAAGATAAACAGGGGCTACGCGGTTGCGTGCATCCTGCCGGGCTTGTTCTGTCAGGACTTCACTGATGTAAGAGAGGTCGTAAGGGGCCTGAATATCCTGTGTCGCAACATCACCAATTTGTAAAGGCGCAATAGGCTGACGAATGGCAATGGGTAAAACCATTGCCCCATAAGATAAAATACTGGTTAAGATCAGCAAGACCAATCGAAAGAGATTTCGATTGATCCGCCTTGTAAACAACCAGCTATTATGGTTATTCTTCATCGCCCATTATTGAGACAATTGCTCCCGAACCAGTTTGCTGACCTGTTCCCCGGGTGCACGGCCCTGAATTTTTGGCATAAGCACTTTCATGACTTTGCCTGTATCTGCTGGGCTTTTTGCCTGAGTTTCTTTAATTGCTTCTTTAACCAATTGCTTTAATTCTTCTTCTCCCAGCTGACTGGGAAGAAATTCTTCCAGAATTTTAATTTCGGAAAGGGTCATCTCTTTGAGATCTTCGCGATGAGCCTGTTCTGCACCTTCCAAGGCTTCTTTACGGATTTTCACTTCTTTTTGAATAATTCCCAAAACCCCCGAATCATCCAATGGAGAACCTTTATCAATTTCAGCGTTCTTGATACTGGCAATGATTAATCGTAAAGTGCGCTTGCGAGTTTCGTTGCCGGACCTCATGGCGTCTTTCAATGCGCTTTCGATTTTTTGTTTTAGTTCCATGACTATTTTCCTCAAGTCGGGTCAGGGCAAATTCGTTACGGTGATATATGGCCGTATTTTTTCAAATAGGGCTGCACCAATTCCCGGTACATTTTGAATTTCTTCAATTGTAACAAATCTACCATTTTTTTGCCGATATGCAACGATTTCACTGGCTTTGGTTGGGCCAATTCCCGGTAAACTCTCTAATTCCTGCTGAGAAGCAAGGTTTAGGTCAATGATAACGGGAAATTCCTCCGAGGAATTGGTCGGGAGTGGGATTTGCATCGGGTTATTGACATTTAAAACCTCACCTTTTGCTGGAATGTAAAGTTTTTGACCGTCATTCAAGCGGGCTGCCAGATTAATTTGATCTGCATCGGCCTGTTCGGTGAAACCCCCCGCAATCAGCAAGGCATCCTGAACCCGGCTGCCGGGAGCAAGATAATAAACCCCCGGCGAGTGCACCTGCCCAGAGATGTGAACCGCGATCAATGGCGAAGTCGGTGTGGGTAATATCAGAATTGGCGCGCTGTGAGAAGGTGCAGAAATCAGTAAAATTAATCCTGCTGCCAGCAATCCGATTAAAATTCCAATTGCCAGGATATAGATCGTTTTTCCCATGCTGCTGCTTCAAACCAAGATCTTCATTATCAGTATAACGAGGTTCGGTTAGTGGTCAAGTGGTTTTTGATTGGATTTCTACCAACCTGTAAACAGGAAGGTGTATTATGAAAATTTTCGCCAGAGAATTTGAGATTGATACTCAAGGAAATACGGATATTATAGATATCACCGGTAAAGTGGAGGAAATTATTCGTTCCAGTGATGTTGAAACAGGAATTTGTGTGCTTTTTACTCCATCCAGTACCAGCAGCCTGACTACGATCGAATTTGAGCCGGGATGCCTCGAAGACTTAAAAAGGTATTTTGAAAGAATTGTCCCTTCCACAGATCGCTATGCACACAATGCGCGTTGGGGGGATGGAAACGGTCACAGTCACATCCGGGCTGCATTGCTCGGTGCGTCTGTGACCATTCCGATTCAAAATCATCGGTTAACGCTGGGTACCTGGCAACAAATTATTCTGGTGGATTTTGATATCCGCCCCCGCCGCCGGCGGGTGAAGGTTCAGTTGTTGGGTGAATAGCCCGTGGCTGAAGTTTCTTTTCCAGTTCAAGCATGGCATTGAATGATGCAATGCTGACCTCAAGAATATCCAGATCCGGCTCGCGGGTTGTCAGAGATTGAAGAGCCAGATTTGGGCGAATCACCCATCGAATGCAAGGATGATCGAGGTGGTTTGCGGTGAAACGGATGTATTCGTACGCCAGCATGGCTAAAACAGGAATAAGAAGGACTCTGGAAAGCAGTAAAAACCCGAATGGTAAGTCCCCTACCAGTGAAAAGACCAGAACTGAAAGGACGATCAGGGTCAAAAGGAAAGATGTTCCACAGCGGGGGTGTTCCAATGGAAAATTCTTAACCGTTTCGGGTTTTAAGTCTGCTCCGGCTTCAAAGGCGTTAATGGTTTTATGCTCCGCGCCGTGATAGGCAAAAACGCGCTGGATATCTGGAACTCGCCCGATTGCCCAAATGTAGAGGATGACACCACCGAGCCGTAAAATACCCTCGATCAAATTCATGGCAAAGGATGTAATACCCGTCAGGTTTTGAATGGCTTTGCCGACTGCCGCGGGGGTGAGGAAGAATAACCCGATGGCAATTGCTAGTGAGGCTGCCAGGGTTAAATACAGAGAAACCCCTTCAATTTTTTCTTCTTCACCACTTTGTAAGTTTGCCGAGCGGGTCAAGTAACGCGTTCCCAGTCCTAACGCATCCCAAAGTAAAATCAATCCACGCAGGAATGGAACCTGGCTCAAGCCACTTTGATACATCCCTTTCAACTCTTCCGTTTCAAGGATGATTTGGCCATCCGGGGCACGCATGGCCGCTGCAAGCGCGTACTTGCCGCGCATGAGAACTCCTTCGATGAGAGCCTGCCCACCATAAGAAGGTAATTTTAATTTTTCCGTGCTCATGCCATAACCATTATTTTGTTCACCGTTGTTCACCGTAATTGTAAAAGAAATGGATCAAGGTCTGAATGCCTTTGTACCATGTCGGAAGGTGTAATTTTTCGTTTGGGCCATGAATGTTATCATCTGACAACCCAAAGCCGGTCAGGACTGATTCAACACCTAGAATTCTTTGCATGTTGCCAACCACTGGTATACTGCCGCCCTCTCTTTTATAAACAGGTGGCTTGCCCCATACGGATAAGAAAGCGCTGGCAAGCGCCTGAGTGGCCGGATGATGAATATCAGAAATGGATGCTGCCCCGTAAGACATTTGAATCAACTCCCAACGGACGGTTTTGGGGGCTTTCTCCATGAGGTATTGTTGGAGCTGATCAAATACCGCACCCGGGTCTTGATCCGGCACCAGCCGGGTAGATACTTTTGCCATTGCCCATGAGGGTATAACGGTTTTTTGCCCCTGCCCGGTGAAACCAGAATAGATTCCATTCACATCCAGAGAGGGACGGGCTCCCACGCGTTCAACGGGAGTAAATCCCTTTTCACCATATAGTGCGGGCACGCCGGTCTGGCGTTTGTAGTATTCTTCGTCCATTGGCAATTTTGCCAGTTCTGCCCTTTCTTCTGCCGAGAGGGGACGTACACGGTCATAAAAGCCGGGCAGGGTAATCCTGCCATCCTGATCGTGCATCCCGGCAATCAGTTCACAAAGCACCTGAGCCGGGTTATGAACAATCCCCCCAAACAAACCGGAATGAAGATCATGTTCTGGCCCGTAAACCCGGATTTCAAAGTAGGCTAAACCTCGCAGTGCGTAAGTGATGGTCGGAAGATCGGCTGCAATCATCCCCGAGTCGGGATTGAGCGCAACATCACAAGTCAGAAGTTCTTTATGGCTTTCCATGAAGGAGTTGAGGTTGGGTGATCCAATTTCCTCTTCGCCTTCAATCATGAACTTAACATTAACCGGCATATTTCCGTTCTTGAGGATGGATTCGACAGCAAAAATACTGGCTGTCACCTGTCCTTTCATATCGGATGCCCCGCGCCCATAGAGGTTTTCCCCGCGGAGAGTCGCTTCAAAAGGCGGGCTATGCCAGAGATCGTCCGGCTCAGAGGGTTGGACGTCATAATGCCCATAGATCAAAACAGTCGGCGCATCTGGCCGATTGGCACAGTGGCACTCGCCATAAACTACCGGATGACCTTCGGTTGGAATGACAGCTACTTCATTCAACCCCAGGTCTTTAAGCTTGGTGGTAATCCACTCGGCAGCTGCCTGCATAGCTGCTTTTTTTTCGGGATCGGTAGAAATCGAGGGAATGTGAACAAAGGTTTTTAATTGTTCTAAAAAAGATTCTTGGTTTGTTTGAGCGTATTCGAGTGCCTTTTGGCGGTTGTTCATAAACGATTCTCCTGATAGAAGGTGGTTTGATTATATGACAAAAGTCATTATTCAGAAAGAATTATTGCCTCAAGCGGAATTTCTGCTAAAATAAAGATACAGGTTCGGTGGTCAGTTCAAGAATTTCTTGACTGGCGTCGGGTAATCTGTGGCCAGCCCGTCGAAAAGTGCCGCCTTCCTCCTCCACCGATCCTATGCCAATCACTATTCAAATCACCTCCCCTAATTTCAATATTGCCCGATATATATATCGGTCTGCTGGTTGATTAACCGAAAGGAACCCCTTTCGGTTTTTTTAAAATTCATTCTCCCAATCATGAGAGTGAGGTTGATATGATTATCAAGAATTGCAAGATCGTTACTTGGCAAAATCCCAACCAGATTCTTTACGATCAGGCCTTATGGATTGAAAATGGGGTTATCAAAAAAATTGGGCGATACGAAGATCTGAAACGAACGGCTCCATCGGATGAGATTATTGACGCAGCCGGACAATATGTGATGCCAGGAAATATTTGTGCTCATACCCATTTTTATGGGGCATTTGCCAGAGGAATGGGCATACCGGGGACGCCGGCAAAAGATTTTCCTGAAATTCTTGAAAAGTTATGGTGGTCGCTGGATAAATCGCTTAATTTGGATGATGTGCGATACTCGGCGTTGGTATGCCTGATAGACGCAATCAAACATGGTACCACCACCTTGATTGACCATCATGCTTCTCCCAATGCAATTGGAGGTTCGCTGGATGAGATTGCTCAAGCCGTGGCGCAGGCCGGCGTGCGGGCCTCATTGTGTTATGAAGTCACTGATCGGGAGGGCGAGAAGGGTGCTGATGAGGGAATTCGTGAGAATATACGCTTTATCGAACTGGTAAAAAAGAACAATCCTCTGCCGGGCAAACTGGCTGCAATGTTTGGCCTTCATGCCAGTTTGACTCTTTCTGAAGAAACCCTGAGAAAATGCCGTGAGGCGGTACCCGATGAGGTCGGTTTCCACATTCATGTTGCTGAAGATCCGGCTGATGAATATGAAAGTCTGTACAAATGTGGTGAAAGAGTGGTGGACAGGCTCTATCGTCATGGTATTTTGGGCGACCGGACTATTGCGGTTCATGCCGTTCACGTGGATATTCGGGAAGTGGAACTGTTGGCACAAACCCAAACATGGGTTACCCATCAACCGCGTTCCAACATGAATAATGCTGTGGGCATGTCGCAACCGGAAGGCATGCTGCGGGCAGGTGTGAAAGTGTGTCTGGGAAATGATGGTTTTTCCAATGCCATGTGGGAGGAGTGGAAAACGGCTTATCTGGCTCATAAATTATGGAATCGCGATCCCCGGAGGATGCCAGCAACCACGGTGGTGGAGATGGCTGTTTATAACAATCGGGCATTGGCCGAACAACAATTCAATACCGGCCCTTTAGGAATCGTTAGCGAAGGCGCTCAGGCTGATCTGATTTTTGTGGATTACCATCCCTTCACGGAGATGAATGAAGGTAACCTGCCATGGCATATCATTTTTGGTTTTCATGAGAGTATGGTTACATCAACAATGGTAGCCGGCAAATTTTTGATGCGTAACCGTGAATTGTTAACGCTCGATGAAGAAAAAATTGCATACGAAGCGCGCCATCTTTCTTCGCAAACATGGCAGCGATTTCGGCAGCTCTTTCAAGAATGATGAGATTGGGTAAAGGAGTAAATCAATGTCGCCACTCAAAGAATACACCATTGGAATTATTGGGGGAACGGGAAAAGAAGGGAAAGGACTGGCTTACCGTTGGGCAAAAGCAGGACACCGTATTATTATAGGGTCGAGGCAGGAAGAAAAAGCCCGAGCCGCGGCGCAAGAAGTAATGGATCTGCTTGGGACGGATACCCAAATACGCGGTGAAGCCAACGAAACAGCCGCACAGGAAGCGGAGATTCTGGTCCTGACGGTGCCTTTTGCTGCTCATGCCGAGATGTGTGAACGAATGAAACCATTTGCGCAGGGCAAGATAGTCATTGATGTTACCGTGCCATTGGTGCCGCCAAAAGTTACCCGCGTTCAAATGCCTCCCGAAGGAAGTGCTACCCAACAAGCCCAAAAAATTATGGGAGAGACGGTGCAGGTGGTTGCCGCGTTTCAAAATATCTCTTATGAACACCTGCTTAACGACGAAGAGGTAGATTGTGATGTGTTGGTGTGCGGTGGGAACAAAGAGGCACGCGAGGTTGTGTTGCAATTGGTTGAGGATGCCGGGCTGGTGGGCTGGAATGCCGGCCCGATTGAAAATGCCGTGGTTGTTGAGGGTTTGACTTCAATATTAATTGGATTAAATAAACAATATGGCGTTCCTTCCTCAGGAATTCGGATTACCGGTATTCCCCGAAAGTCATAACGGACACAGATGAAAAAATTGGAGTTGACTCCATTAGCGGATATTCCTCTCATCCAGGCTGGGGATAATCTGGCGAAGATAACCCTGGATGCGCTGTCCCGACAGAATATAGATCTGTTCGATGGAGATATTCTGGTTTTTGCCCAAAAAATTGTTTCCAAAGCCGAAAACCGGCTGGTCTATTTACCGGAAGTTAAGCCATCCGAGCAAGCCATTCAAATCGCTGCCGAAGTGGAAAAAGACCCCCGCTTCATTGAGCTGGTGCTACGCGAATCACACCAGGTGCTTCGGAAACGTGCCGGCACGATTATTGTCGAACATCGGAAGGGTTTTATCTGTGCCAATGCAGGAATAGATCACTCGAATGTGCGAGGACCATATGGTGATCCGGATTTGTGGGTATTGTTGCTGCCAGAAGAGCCAGATCGTTCGGCGCAATACATCCGCAGTGAAATTGAGCAGCAAACCGGTGTGAAAATTGGGGTACTAATTATTGACTCCCATGGGCGTGCCTGGCGTTTAGGGACTGTGGGGGTTGCAATTGGGCTGGCGGGCATGCCCGGTCTGGTGGACCTGCGCGGCGAAGCGGATATGTTTGGATATCATCTGCGGATTACTCAGGTGGCAGTAGCAGACGAATTGGCTGCGGCAGCTTCACTGGTGATGGGTCAGGCCGATGAGCGGACACCTATCGTTCATGTGAGGGGGTTTCCCTATCCGCTGCGCGAAGGCAGTTTTGAGGAACTGCCTCGACCAGCGGTAATGGATTTGTTTCGTTGAGAGGTGCTAATGGAGCATGTGACGGTTCTGGCAGGTGGCGTTGGTGGTGCAAAGCTGGCACATGGGTTTGCACTGTGTCAACCGGAGATTCACCTGACCGTAATCGTCAATACCGGAGATGATTTTGATCACTTTGGTTTGAGGATTTGCCCGGATCTGGATACGGTTTGTTACACACTGGCCGGGCTGGCAAATCCTCAAACTGGCTGGGGGAGAAAAGAAGAAACCTTTGAGGTGCTGCGTCTGGTTGGTGAATTGGGCGGTCCCACCTGGTTTCAAGTGGGGGACAAAGATTTAGCCACTCATCTCGAAAGAACTCGCCGTTTAAGAGAGGGGCAACGGTTGAGTCAGGTGGTTGAATCATTTTGCTCCGGATGGGGAATCAGCGCGCGGGTATTACCGATGAGCGATGATCCGGTGCGGACAATGGTGCATACCCTCGAATATGGATGGTTGGGTTTTCAGGATTACTTTGTGCGTTGTGCCTGTCAGCCGACTGTGAAGGAATTTGCTTTTGAAGGGATTGAAAAGGCTCTCCCCGCTCCGGGGGTTTTGGAAGCGTTGGAAAGGAGTGACTTGATTGTAATTGCCCCATCCAACCCGTGGGTCAGTATTCAACCCATTTTATCGCTGAAGGGAGTTGCCTCATTAATTCAAACCAAAAAAGTGATTGCAGTATCGCCAATCATTCAGGGTCAAACCATTAAGGGGCCGGCTGCAAAAATGTATCGCGAGATGGGGATTGAACCTTCGGCTTTAGCGGTTGCCCGTCAGTATCAACCTTATTTGTGGGGGTTTGTAATAGATGAATTGGATCGAGGATTGGAAACTACCCTGAAGTCGTCAGGTATAATGATATTGATTACTCAAACGATCATGCACCATGAACAGGATCGGTTATTACTGGCAAAAGACATCCTTGCCTTCAGCAAAGCAAGAAAACTGGAACAACAAAGAAGGGAGTTTTGACGAATGGGCTTGTGGGCAATCGTCCCCGTAAAACCCCTGCGCCGCGGTAAATCGCGTTTGGCAAGCGTTTTATCGGAAGATGAACGGGCGTTGTTAAATTTCACCATGTTGAGCAACACCCTGCGCACATTGCGGGATGTTGAAGAAATCGAACAAATATTGGTCGTCAGCCGCGATCCGGCGGCACTCTCGCTGGCAAGAGAGTTTAACGCCCGAACCGTGCAGGAAGATGGTCAACCGGAGTTGAATACGGCTTTGCAACGGGCAACCGTGGTAGCGCAAATGTATGCCGCGCAGGAAATTCTCATCCTGCCCGCTGATTTACCTCTTCTCTCGGTAAGTGATGTACGGCGTATACTGCAATATGCAAAAAATCCACCTGTGGTCGTCATCTCCCCTGATCGGCGTAATGATGGAACCAATGCCCTATATATGAATCCGGGGGGGATCATTGAGTATCGCTACGGGCCAGGGTCATTTCATCAGCACGTTGAACAAGCGCGTATAAAGGGGGTTCAGGTAGAAATCTGTCAATTATCTACGCTGAGCCTGGATCTGGATTTGCCGGAAGATTTGGATTTGTTGAAACAAATAGAAGCCATGCAAATCGAACCTTGAAAGTATTCAAACAGGAGGAAACCATGTCCGAAAGAGTAGCGCTTTATTTGCAGGATGCACACGATCTGCGGGACGGCCTTGATTATGTTCGCTATGCAGAAAAACGCGGCTTCGAGGCGGTCTGGCAGGCGGAAAGTCGTCTGGTCAGAGATGCAATTGTTCCCATGGCGGCTTACGCTGCCGTGACCGAACGCATCAAGGTGGGGTCGGGTGTCATCAACAACTGGACGCGAAATATTGGTCTGCTGGCAGCCACATTTTTAACCCTGGACGACCTGGCGCCCAACCGCATCATTTGTGGCATAGGTGCATGGTGGGATCCTCTGGCAAAGAATGTGGGAATCGAAAGACGAAAACCGCTTACGGCGATGAAAGAAACCGTAATCGTTTTACGGCGTTTATTGAATATGGAACGGGTTACCTTCCACGGCGAGTTTATTCATGTGGATGGAATTGAACTGGATGTAGTTCATGGGCGGCGTGAACCCAGAAACGTGCCGATCATGATTGGTGCAACCGGTGATCAGATGATGGAACTGACCGGAGAAATTGCTGATGGTGCTGTGCTAAATTATTGTGTCCCCCCGGAATACAACATTAAAGCACTTGAATTACTGGAAAAAGGTGCTAAAAAAGCGGGACGCACACTGGACAATATTGATAGGCCTCAACTGGTGGTATGCTCGGTGGACCATGACCGCGAAAGGGCAATTGATACCACCCGCGAATTGTTAACCCAATATCTTGCTCAACAGCCACACATTGCCAAGGCCTCGGGTGTTTCGCCGGATGTGGTGGCAGAAATCCAATCTATTCTGGGTTGGCCCGCCACTCATGAGCAGATCCAAAAAGCCAAACATCTTGTGCCGGAAGAGTTGATCCACCGAATTACCGCATCCGGTACCCCCGAAGAAGCGCGAGCCAAAGTGAATGAATACAGAAAATACGGTTGTACCTGCCCCATTCTCTATCCGGTGGGCGGGGATGTAAAACTATTGATTGATACCTTTGCCCAGCAATGATGATGCCCTTCTTTATATTTGATTTGAATTGATTGCCGGGAGGCTGATGCTATGATCAAAGAGTACTATCGCCCCAAAACGGTTTCTGAAGCGGAACGGTTGTTTGCAGAGACAGACAAAAAAGTTGTGCCACTGGGCGGAGGGAGTGTGCTCAGCCGTTCCAAACAGGATGATCTTTGTGTTGTGGACCTGCAGGAATTAGGGTTAAATCGAATTGAGGCGGTTGGGCAAAAACTGACCATCGGGGCAACCACAACCCTTCAACAATTGCTGGATGCTGATCCGATCCCGGCGGTTTTGAAAGATGTTATTAAGAAATCAGCGACCCTGAATATCCGCAATCAGGCAACAGTGGCAGGGTATGTGGTTTCGGCAGGTGGTCGCGCACCCCTGGCGATTGCCTTGATGGCATTGGATGCTCAGCTTGTGTGGCATCCTCATCCAAACCTGCAACCGATTGGGGATTGGTTTTCCTTGCGGCGCCAACAGGGTTTCTGGATCAGCGAAATTCAATTGAATCTGAATATTGAATTAAGTTATGAGCAAGTTGCCCGAACTCCGATGGATCAGCCCATCCTTGCCTTGGCTTTAGCCCGCTGGCGTTCCGGGCGAGTGAGAGTTGTCGCAGGCGGTTTCGGTAAGTCACCCGTGCTTGTATTCGATGGTTTGGAAGATGGTGGCGTGTTGGAAGCGGTGAAAAATGCATTGAGTGACAGCGGTGATGAATGGGCCAGCACGGAATATCGAATGGACGTTGGTCAAGTGATGGTAAGACGAATTCTTGACAAAGCCGCTCAAGGCCGTTAGGGATAACAAGGAGGTTCGAGTGAAAACGGTTTCCTTTACACTCAATGGGATTGTCCAGCACTGGGAAGTTGCGGATGGCGAGACGCTGCTTTCTTCCTTACGGCGGCAAGGATTCTTTGGAGTCAAATTTGGTGGTTGTGAAAATGGCGAATGCGGCGCCTGCACGGTGTTGTTGGATGGCAACCCGGTTAATTCCTGCTCTTTGTTGACCGTTCAGGTGGAAGGTAGAAATATTCAGACCATCGAAGGATTGGGTGAACATCCGGACCAGGGCTGGAAAAAGACCGCTGGTCTTCATCCCATCCAAAAAGCATTGGTAGAGAGCGGTGCGATCCAGTGTGGTTTTTGTACCCCGGCATTCGCATTGGCTGCCAAAGCACTGTTGGAGAAAAATCCTTACCCCAGCGAAAGTGAGGTACGCGAAGCAATTGCCAGCATCCTTTGCCGATGTACGGGTTATTTGAAGCCGGTGCAGGCAATCCTCAAAGCGGCTTCCGTCCTGCGTGGAGAAAAGGGGGAAGAGGGCGATGTGGAAGAAGATAGTGGTCTTCCCTTGCCGGTGAATTGGCCTGCGGGAACGGATGGACAGCCTTCAACAGGGGCAGGTAGTGATATTCCCCAAACTGTGACGCTGACTCGTCGCAAGGTTTTTATGCCGCTGATGGTTGAAACACCCGAAATACGCCAAAAGGGGCTTTCTCGGGTTGGTAAACCGGAATTGAAAGTAGATGCCATTAAGCTGGTACAGGGAAAGCCGGCCTTTGCAGCTGACATAGAAAAACGAGGCATGTTAATTGCCAAAGTTTTACACAGCCCGGTTGCCCACGCTCGCATCAAACACATTGACCTCAGCAAAGCCCGCGCGCTACCGGGGGTGGCAGCCGTGTTGTGCTACAAAGACATTCCACGCGTGGTTTATTCCACAGCCGGGCAGTCCGATCCGATACCCGGTCCGCTGGATACCTTTTCGCTGGACTCCAAGGTGCGTTTTGTTGGGGATCGGGTGGCGTTTGTTGCCGCCGAAACCGAAGAAATTGCCGAACAAGCGCTCAAATTGATTGAGGTTGAATACGAACCTTTGCCTGCGATTCTGGATGCCCGTGATGCGATGAAAACGGATGCCCCCATCATCCATGACGAACCGGAGTATGTCAATTTTGCCGACTCGAATCCGCACAAAAATCTTGCGGCGCAAATCCATATTGACATCGGGGATGTGGAAAAAGGGTTTAAGGAAGCTGACCGTATTTACGAAGCGGAGTATTTGGTACCAAAAGTTCAACAGGCTCACATTGAACCCCATGTGGTTGTCACATACTGGGATGAGGACGACCGGTTGGTTATTCGCACCAGCACGCAGGTGCCTTTCCATGTACGGAGAATACTGGCCCCAGTGTTGGGGCTGCCCGTCAAACGCATTCGGGTCATCAAACCGCGTATTGGAGGAGGGTTTGGCGGCAAGCAGGAAGTTTTGATTGAAGACGTTGCTGCGCATCTAACCATTGCAACCGGCCGTCCGGTGATATACGAGTACACCCGAGAGGAGGAGTTTATCGCAGCACGCTCGCGTCATCCTATGCGGATTCGCATGAAAACCGGGGTAAAACTGGATGGGACAATCACAGCTAACGAAATGCGCGTGCTTTCGGATACTGGAGCATATGGCTGTCATGGTTTAACCGTGACCGGCAATACCGGGCATAAATCCATGGCTCTTTATGTGGGCGATGGACCATACCGAAAATCACCCAACATTCGTTTTTACGCAGACGTGGTGTACACCAACACTCCACCCGCCGGTGCTTATCGAGGATACGGGGTGCCGCAAGGCTTCTGGCCTGTTGAAAGGCATATGGAACGAATCAGCCGTGATTTAGGGTTGGACCCAATTGCCTTTCGGTTGAAGAATGCTATCCGTGAAGGTGAACTTCATCCCTTCAGCACAGCGTGGAGTGAGGGACGGGAGCCGCGTCCAGAAATCATTCAGACGGTGGGGCTGGAAGAATGTGTGCGGCAGGGAAAGGCCTTAATCGGCTGGGACCAGAAATTTGGGAATCCTGAATGGCATCGAGTGGAGGGCAAGCCACACTTACGCCGAGGAATTGGAGTGGCATTGGTCATGCAGGGTACTGCGATTCCCTATCTGGATATGGGCGGAGCCAGCATCAAAATGAACGATGATGGTTCATTTAACCTCCTGGTTGGAGCCACGGACTTAGGTACGGGTTCGGATACCGTCCTTGCCCAAATGGCCGCGGAGGTTTTGGGTGTACCAGTGGAAGACATCCTGGTGTATTCGTCCGACACCGATTTCACCCCTTTTGATAAAGGCGCTTATGCCTCTTCAACCACTTATATTTCGGGAGCTGCGGTGGTCAAAGCGGCGGAAGAGGTTGCCGAAAAAATCAAGAAACGCGCCGCGCGAATGATTAAGGAGCGATATCCGGAAATAGAAGTGACTCCTGAAGATATTCTTCTGGAAGATCGTAAGGCAATGGCACCGGGTGGTCAATTTGTGACACTCGCCGAAGTAGCCTTGAATGCCCTGCATCACACCGATCAGGAACAAATCATGGGGATTGGTTCTTATTATTCTCCAGTATCACCTCCGCCGTTTGCCGCTCAATTTGCCGAAGTAACTGTGGATGTTGAAACCGGACAGGTAACCGTTGACCGATTGGTAATGGCGGTTGATTCAGGTGTCATTGTCAACCCTGTAACGGCTTCCGGTCAAATTGAAGGAGGAATGACGCAGGCATTGGGTTATGCGGTTTGTGAAGAAATGGTATATGATAAAAAAGGTCGAGCGCGTGAGAAAGATCTGGTGGATTACCACATCTTCCGCGCCAACGAAATGCCCCAATTGGAAACCGTGTTTATTCAGACCTATGAACCCTCTCATCCCTTTGGGGTCAAGGCGGTCGCCGAAATTCCGATGGATGGAGTTGCTCCGGCAGTTGGCAACGCGGTATTCGATGCCTGCGATGCAGATATTTTCGAGAACCCGATTACACCTGAACGTCTATGGCGGGCGTTGAAGGCAAAGCAATCTTTTACCGGAAATTAATAGTTGAGGTGAGGTTGATGATGCTGGCTATTTATCGTGAAATTGCCAAAACAATAGAAGAAGGAAAAGCCGCTGCCGTTTGTACAATTATCGAAACCAGCGGATCGGTGCCGCGTCATGAAGGCAGTAAAATGCTGGTTTTCCCGGATGGTTCTTTTATCGGTACAGTCGGGGGGGGTGAGGTAGAGAGCCGGGTTATCGAAGAAGCCATCCAATCCATAAAAGATGGCAAGATTCGCAATCTTCGCTATAACATGGTTGATCCAAAACAGGGTGACCCCGGAGTGTGTGGTGGGACTTTGGAGGTTTATGTGGAACCAATATTGCCAAAACCCACGCTGGTTGTGATTGGGGGTGGACATGTTGGCAAGGCGGTTGTTCATCTGGCAAAATGGTTGGGGTTTACTGTTGCCGTCAGCGATGACCGACCGGAGTTCTGTACGCCGGAAGCCAATCCGGGTGCGGATTTGTTCTTTCCGGTTAAAATGGCTGAATTGCCCCAGCATTTGAACATTACTCCGTACACTTATCTGGTGCTGACAACTCGCGGCAGCAATATTGATGTTGAAGGATTGGAGCCTTTACTCCATACCGAGGCAGCTTACATTGGAGTGATTGGTTCAAAGCGGCGCTGGTTGGTAACCCGTAAGGCATTACTCGAAAGAGGTGTTTCTGAAGAATTGCTTAACCGGGTACACTCCCCGATGGGATTAGAATTAAAAGCTGAGACCCCTGAGGAGATTGCCGTCAGTATCATGGCGGAAATCATCATGCTGCGCAACGGCGGTAGTGGGGAGAGGATGAGCATTTAGGAGGGCAATGATGTGGAAGAATGTCTTTAGTGCAGTATCAATTGAGGAGGTTTTACATATCCTTGCCGAAAAAAAGGAAAAAGCGAGGATTGTCGCAGGGGCAACGGATCTTATTCTTGAACTTGAACGCGGTGTGCGGCATGGCATAGAAACGCTGGTAGATATTTCCCGTATTCCCCAACAGGATCACATTTTTTTGGATGAAGACGGATGGATTCACCTTGGCCCGCTGGTAACGCATAACCATTGTGTTGCCTCAAAGATGATTGTGGAAATGGGATTACCGTTGGCGCAGGCTGCGTGGGAAGTCGGTTCTCCGCAGATTCGCAATCGTGGAACGATTGCCGGCAATCTGATTACAGCCTCGCCTGCGAATGACACCATTACCCCGCTCATGGCTTTGGGCGCTCGCCTCACGATTCAATCTCTCCGCGGAAGCCGCATCCTTCCATTAGAGGCTTTCTATCAGGGCGTTCGGCGGGTGGATTTGCAGCCCGATGAGATGGTGGTGGATATTGCTTTCCCTGCGCTTAAGCCGAATCAACGTGGGATGTTCATTAAGTATGCTCTTCGGCGGGCGCAGGCGATTTCACTGGTGAATGTCGCTGTAGTATTAACCTTTGACGGTGATGTGATCACAAAATCCAGCATCACTTTAGGCGCTGTTGCGCCCACAATCATCCATGCGATTGAAGCAGAAGAATACCTGCAGGGTAAATTCCTATCACCGGAGGTGATTCAGGGGGCAGCGCAATTGGCCATGCAAGCGGCACGACCCATTTCGGATGTGCGCGCTTCGGCAGAGTATCGCCGCAGGATGGTGGGAGTCATTACCCGCCGGGCGCTGGCTACTTTGGCTGCTCACGCTGAGAAAGAAGGCTTTCCACAAAGACCGGTATTGTTATGGGGCGGTGAAAAATATCCGCAGGGGTACTTGAATAAATCCATTCTTCACGAAGCAGGTGTGTCGATTGAAACGACCATCAATGGCAAGTTTTATTCCATCCAGGGCGGCCATCAAAAATCGCTGTTGAGACTTATTCGCGAAGATATCGGCCTGGTTGGGAGTAAAGAAGGCTGTGCTGAAGGAGAATGCGGTGCATGTACTGTATTCCTGGATGGCGCTGCTGTGATGAGTTGTATGGTGCCAGCAACCCGTGCCCATGGTGCGCAAATTGTCACCGTTGAAGGTCTGGCAAATGATGGCTCACTTCATCCTGTTCAGCAATCCTTTGTTCAGGAAGGAGCAGTCCAGTGTGGTTATTGCACACCGGGGTTTCTGATGTCGGCCGCAAAATTGCTGGAAGAACGGCCGACACCCTCTCAAGAGGAAATCCGGCAGGCTATGACGGGGAACCTGTGCCGCTGTACAGGTTATTATAAAATCATTCAGGCAGTTGAAGATGCTGCCCAACTGGTTCAAAAGGGAGGATAAGATCATGCCCAACAAGTATGGAAATTTACAAGCCAAACAACAGGAGATGATGCGCGAATCGCGCAACAAGGTACATCCCATCTGGCGCGGGGTCGGATTCATTCTAATTATTCTGACGCCAATATTGGGTTACTTTGGGACCATCGCTCTGCTGGAAGAGAATTCCAGGCAGAAATGGTTTACCATACCCGCTGATTTACTGGCCCCGGGGGCTGATCCGCTGTTGTATGTCAAAATCGGAATGACCTTGATTTTGGCGTTTCTAATCTATTTCATCTTCCAATTCATCAGCATGATCCTGTTTCGTCTGCTGGGTCCTTCCCGCTATGGTCCCTATGATGTTCCTCCGGTCAGTTATCGCGGGAAGAAATATCGGCGATGAAAATGTGTTATGGAGGTTGAATTATGAATGTTGTCGGCGAGTCGGTTATTCGCGTAGATGCGGTTGGAAAGGTGACCGGTGAAACGCTGTATCCGGGGGATATCAATTTACCCAATCAGGCTTACATGAAAATTTTGTTTGCCAATCGTCCCCATGCAGTCATTAAAACCCTCAACACTTCAAAAGCCGAAAAATATCCTGGCGTAATTGCTGTATTTACCGCAAAGGATGTGCCCAATAACGAATACGGTTTGATCATGCCCGATCAACCGGTTTTGTGCGGCCCCGGTTCAACCAAGCCCTATGCCGAACGAGTACGTTTTATTGGTGATCAGGTGGCGCTGGTGATTGCAGAAACCGAACAAATCGCTGCTGAAGCACTGTCTCTAGTCGAAATTGAGTATGAGGACTTGCCAGTTGTGACCGACCCACTGAAAGCAATGGAGGATGATGCGATTCTATTACATCCGGATAAGGGATCGAACATCTTTGGGCGTTACCGCATTCGGAAAGGTGACGTGGAAAAGGCTTTCGATGAGTCGGATGTGATTGTTGAAGGTGTGTACCAGACCCCGGCGCAGGAACATGCTTACCTGCAACCCGAAGCCGGTTTGGGTTACATTGATGAGGAGGGTAGAGTCACCGTCATCGTTGGAGGACAATGGACTCACGAAGATCAGGAACAGATTGCTCATGCGCTGGCTCTACCGCTTGAAAAGGTGAGGGTGATTTACCCGGCCATTGGCGGAGCGTTTGGCGGTAGAGAGGATATGTCCGTACAAATTGTTTTGGCCCTGGCAGCATGGAGATTGCATCAACGCGGTATTGATCGTCCGGTTAAAATAATCTGGTCGCGGGAAGAATCCATCATCGGCCATCACAAACGGCATCCCTACCACATCCGGGCAAAGTGGGGTGCAAAACGCGATGGCAGAGTCCTCGCCGCGGAAGTAGAGGTCGTTGCAGATGGCGGCGCTTATGCCTACACCTCAACAAAGGTGCTGGGAAACGCTACTTTAATGTGTACCGGACCTTACTCCATCCCCAACGTTAAGGTGGATTCATATGCAGTTTATACCAATAACCTGCCCAATGGGGCTTTTCGTGGGTTTGGAGGACCGCAAGGTGCATTTGCTGCCGAAATGCAGATGAATAAGCTGGCCGAAGCGCTGAGCATGGACCCGGTTGAAATTCGGATGCGCAACCTTTTAGATGAGGGTGACTTGCTTTCGGTGGGCACCCCACTGCCTGCGGGAGTTAGCATTAAGAAGGTGGTTGAAGCCTGTGCAAAAAGTGCCGGATGGGTAAAAGGAGAAGATGGATGGCACCGGCCGGCCGGATTTCAGGTAAAGACCGGCCAGGCACATCTCAAGCGAGGGATCGGTTTTGCATGTGCTTTTAAGAACGTTGGCTTTTCTTTTGGTGCCCCGGAAAACTGTTGGGCCATTATTGAGCTGCATGGTAATGCTGAAATAGAAAAAGCAGTCCTCTATCATGCTGCGGCTGAAGTTGGTCAGGGTTCGCACACCGTTTTGGTGCAAATGGCTGCCGAAGCATTGGGATTACCGCTGGAAAAGGTTGAACTGGTTGCTGCAGATACAGCGGTAACCAAAAATTCGGGCAGCGTGTCGGCGTCGAGAATGACTTTCATGGCAGGCAATGCCATTCGGGGAGCAGCAGAAAAAGCCTTGGAGGCGTGGAAGAACGAAGAACGACCTGCCAGAGCAGAATTTCAATACCGCCCTCCCCGAACGACACCCTACGACCCGGAAACCGGTAAATCTGAACCCAATTTTGCCTATGGGTACGTGGCTGAGGTTGTAGAAGTCGAAGTTGATGTTGAGACCGGACAGGTGCGGTTGGTTAATGTCATCTGCGCGGATGATGTGGGTAAGGCGGTCAATCCTCAGCAGGTGCAAGGTCAGGTGGAAGGCGCTGTGGTTCAGGCAGCTGGTTATGCCATTCTGGAAAACTTTATTCAGCAGGATGGACAGGTGCTGACAAAAACCCTTTCCACATATCTGATACCGACGATCCTGGATATTCCGGAAAAGGTCGAGTCGATTGTCCTGGAATACGCAGACCCGCGCGGACCGTGGGGGGCGCGTGGGATGGGTGAAATGCCGTATTTGCCGCTGGCACCAGCTGTTGGAACAGCCATCCGCAATGCAACCGGGAAGTGGTTTGATCAATTCCCCTATACACCGGAAAGAATTTTATTTGGGCTGGAAGATTAATTATTAACCGGGCATGTAAATGACCAGACTGAGAGTGCTCATCCGCGGTGGTGGGGATTTGGGTAGTGGGGTTGGCGTGCGACTTTACCGGGTGGGGGCGCAAGTAATTGTGACCGAACTTCCCATGCCACTGGTCGTACGCCGCACTGTTTCTTTTGCCGAAGCGGTGATCAGTGGTTCAACCTTTGTGGAGGAAGTACCTGCCAGAAAGGCTGAAGTGAAAGATGAAGTTTTAGAAATGCTGGAAAAATCTGTCGTGTCCGTTGTGATAGATCCGGATGCGGAATCGATTCACTGGTTAAAGCCGGATGTGATTGTGGATGCCCGCTTGAGAAAGTCTCCTCCTGAAATTGGTTTGGGCTCCGCCCCTCTGGTCATTGGGCTGGGTCCGGGTTTTACCGCCGGTTTGAATTGCCATGCAGTTATTGAAACCAAACGCGGCCCAACGCTTGGGAGGGTTTACTGGAGTGGTACTGCCGAGGTGGACAGTGGTTTACCGGAAGCCGTCAATGGATTTGTGGAAGAACGCGTACTACGAGCACCGAAGGATGGTTTTTTCAAACCGCTGGTACGAATTTGCGATTTTGTTTCCAAAGGTCAGCCGGTGGCGGAAGTGGATGGTGTGCCGATCCTCGCGAGATTTGACGGTGTGATACGCGGAATGGTAATGGAAGGATTGCCAGTCACCAGCGGAATGAAGGTTGGGGATGTCGACCCGCGTAAAGATCCCCGGTTGTGTAGTCTGGTATCCGATAAATCGCTCGCGATTGGTGGGGGAGTCCTTGAGGCGGTGCTCTCCTGGCCTGATCTGCGAAAACGGTTGTGTGGTGATTGATATGCGCTTATTGGATGGCTTGCGGTTAGAAAAAAACAGCCGTCTTGCGATTGTTGGATCCGGTGGCAAAAGCACCATCCTGTTTAATTCCGCAAAAGAATTTACCAGACCGGTTATCCTGGCTGCCACAGTTCACCTCTGCACCGACCAGCTGAAACTGGCTGATACTCACACGGTCATTGAACAACCAGATGATGTTGACCTTGCATTCCGAAAACCCCTGAACGGGAATACATTAATGACCGGGCCGATTGGAGAGAATAATCGAACGCGGGGTATCCAATCCCCAGAGATAGACCTCATCCGGGAGTTTTGTGACCGATTGGATTTACCGCTCCTGATTGAAGCGGATGGTTCACGCAGACTGCCGCTCAAAGCCCCCGCCCAACATGAGCCGCCAATTCCGGCGTGGGTCAATCAGGTTGCGGTGGTCGTTGGTCTATCCGGGATAGGTAAACCTGTCAATGAGGAGACGGTTTTTCGGGCTGAAAAGTTTGCAGAAATAACCGGTACTCAACTGGGTGAAAAGATTACATTCGAAGTGATCCTACGTTATTTGCTGGCGGATGAAGGAGGCTTAAAAAATATACCGAAAAATGCCAGAAAGAGTGTCTTTTTCAATCAGCTGGATCAGGTTGTTTTGAACGATCAGGAAAAACAAGCCATATCTACACCTTTGTTGGAAAAATATTATCAAGTGATTTGGGGCAATGCTGCTCAGGCATCACCTGCAGAACGGGTTGAGCAGCGATTTGAACGAGTGGCGGGCATCATTCTCGCGGCGGGTGGTTCAACGCGATTTGGAAAGCCGAAGCAGATCCTGGAATGGCGTGGAAAGCCTTTCATCTGGCATGTGGTTCAAAAAAGTTTGCGGGCTGGTTTGCAGCCGATTGTGGTGGTCAGTGGTGCATACAACGAAGCCGTAGAAAAAGCTGTTGCCGATTTGCCGGTTATGGTTGTGCATAATCCCCAATGGGAAATGGGGTTGAGCACCTCGGTCAAATGCGGCCTGGCGGGTGTGGCTGATCAGGTTGGCGCTGCCGTTTTCCTGATGAGTGATGTCCCGCAGATTCCTCAGGGCGTGATTGAAAAACTGGTATCAGCACACCGTAAAAAGGCGGGCACAATTTTCTCCACTTCTTTGCAGGGGCAAACCGTGAATCCAGTATTATTTGACCGGCGTTGCTTTGAGGATTTATTGAAACTGGAAGGTGAGCGAGGCGGGAAGGCTTTGTTTAACAAATATTCGGTTGAAACAATTGAGTGGGAAAATCCAAATGATCTTCGAGATATTGATCGAGAAGAAGATTATGAGTGGTTGAGAGCGCGGTATGGTTGAAGAATTGCGCGTAGCCAATGATGTAGCGGCGCTGGTGCTGGCGGCAGGTTTATCAACCAGGATGGGGCAACCGAAATTATTAATGGATTGGGGGGGAAAGACGGTTTTGCAAACGGTATTGAGTACTTTGCATTCCTGCGGAATCGTAAAAATTCACACTGTCCTTGGGGCGAATCGTGAGTTAATTCAACAGAGTATTCTGGCATTGCCATTTCCGGTTGAGATGGTTTTCAACCCGGATTTTGCTAACGGTGAAATGACCGATTCCATACGGGTTGGAATCAAATCTCTACCGAAAGACGCCACGGCTGCATTGATCGTGCTGGGAGATCAACCTCACATGCGAATAGAGACCGTCAGGGGTGTCTTGGAAATTTATGGAAATACAGGCGCTAAAATCATCGTTCCGAGTTATAACTACCGCCGTGGCCACCCCTGGTTGATTGATCGAACGCTTTGGTCTGAATTAGAAAATCTGAATCCATCCTACACTCTGCGGGATTTTTTACGCCGTTTTCAGCATGAAATCCATTACTTCAACGTGGATTCGCCGAGTGTGCTTCAAGATCTGGATACTCCGCAGGATTATCAGCAATCGAAACCGATGTAAAAATCACGGGTTTGTATTCAGGTTGAAGGCTTGAAGGGCGGCTTGAAGGTAACGGTTATTCAGATTGTCGGGTGTTTCATTTTCAATCCAATCGTCGGGTAAAACACCGTGATCACGGATGGGCGGTTCTAAACCCGGAATTTCCCATTCAGCTGCGGTGACATGCAATGATGAGCCGTCTTTCAGGTCAAAGACCAGCTGAATGGTATATTTTCCAAAAGTCGGCGTACCAATTAATCTGGCTCGTTGCTGAGCTTTTAATGCGCCGGCGGTAATCTCAGCAGCGCTGGCAGTGGAATAATTTGTAAATATCACCAGCGGAATTTTGGTGAAAGGGCCATCTTTGGCGGATTGGATGGTTTGAGGAGGCTTGTTGCGGTAGGTTTGAGTTAATATTGGCGTATCAGCAGGCAGAAATAATTCGGCAATCTTCACTCCGGTATCTACCAATCCTCCGCCATTGTTGCGTAAATCAAGAATGAAATGGTCAGCACCTTTCGCAATCAAGTCTTCAATGGCTTTCTGAATTTCGTCCGGCGTGGTTGAGGACATGAGGTTGACTTGAATGAGACCGACTCGTTCATCCTCCGGCAGAGTATTCCAGGTAACCGAAGGGATTGGAATTTCCTCTCGGACGATTTGAAAGGAGTATTCCCGTTGTTCTTCTTCTCGGAAGATGACCAGCTGAACACTTGTCCCTTTTTCGCCTCGTAACAGAGATAATACATCATCCTGGGTCGTTTCTGTGGTTATCTTAACTTTATCCACTTCAATCAAGATATCTCCATCAAGTAGACCTTCCCGCCTTGCGGGTGAATCGGCGAATGGATAAAGCCTGTAGTTGTTTTGCGAATCGCGTTCTATGCGTGCGCCGATCCCACCAAATTTGCCGCGCAGCTGTTGACTTTGTAACTCATGCTGGGGTGGTTCGACAAATGTGGTATAAGGGTCATTGTAGGCCTGTAAAAGACCGCGAATCATCCCGTATTCAACTTTCTTCTGGTCTGGCAACGGGTAATAACCATGATCTAGCAATAGTTCATAGGCTTGTTCGAGGAGTGGATAATTATTCTGGTTGATCGAAAAGAGTTGTTGGTCGCGGATATAGTAGCCACCTGCCAATCCGATTGCCAAATTCAGGAGAATAATCAAGCTTAACAGAGCGTAAAAGCGAAAATTTGCAGATTTTGACTTCACTTTACAACCTTCTAAATCTAAGAAAGATTTCTACCTCTTACCAGTATAATCCAGCAAAAAGGGTTCAAACAGGGAAATAAGATGATTTCAGCGTATTGTATCACTCAAAATCCGGATGGAATTTCATTACAAAAAGCATTTGAGAAGGACGACTTAAAATCGCTGGATCAAGCTAACAGATTGATACCGGATGGGGTTTATACCACTTTTCGAACTTTTGAAAAATTCCATGCGTTGGATTTAGAAGGACATTTTGACCGATTGGAGGGTTCTGCGCAGTTGCTTGGCAGAGAGCTTAAATTGAATCGTCAGGCAATCCGCAACGCTTTAAGAGAACTGCTGAAAAACTTTCCTGCTGCAGAAGCAAGGGTTCGTATCAGCATTCCATTCACAACCGAAAATCGAGATAAGCTGCAGATTTACATTTTTCTGGAAAAATTAGTCTTACCTTCTTTGCATGATTATCAAAACGGTGTGCGGGTGATCACGATTCGGATGTATCGGGAAAACCCTGCCGCAAAGACAACAGCGTTCATTCATACGGCCGATGAAATACGGCGAAAATTACCGAAGGGTATCAATGAAGCAATCATGGTGGATGAGAACGGACGCTTGTTGGAAGGGTTGAGCAGCAATTTCTTTGCGGTAAAGGATGGAACGATTTTTACCGACGATCAGCATGTGCTGGCAGGGATTACTCGAAAACAAGTATTGGAGATTATTCAAGAACTGGCAATACCGTTGCGTTATGAAGGCTTCCCGTATGCAGAATTAAAAACTCTTGATGAAGCCTTCCTCACCAGTACCAGCCGGGGAGTTTTACCCATTCATCAAATTGATGATCAGATCATTGGTCAGGGAATGGTGGGAGAGATAACCCAAAAAATAATGGATCAGTATCAGAAAAAAATTCAAAAGGCAGTGCAGCCGATTTAAAAACCCTCATCTGGTGTATCGTCAATATCCCAATCATCTTCATCCGACTGATTTTCTAATTCTCCAGATTGCATGGACCGGATGAGTTGTTGGGCGTCTTCGAACTGCCTTGCAGGCACATACAAATGAACTTCTCCCAATGGGCCGACCGTTAATCCGTAAACTGCACCGGCACTTTCCCGCCGCAGAATAACGGTGATTCCGGCTGCTTCCAGCATCAAACGTACCATGTCTGCTTCCAGCTGTCCGTAGGCTGTGAACACTTTTTGAAGTTCATCCATCATTGGTCTTTTCTCCATTTTTCTTGCTGGTCAAAATTACTTTGACCAACCGGTAGATCTCATCCAATCGTTGTTTGTAAACGCGGTAATGATTGAAAATGCGTTGAAGATCAGGATCGGATTGATTAGCAGATTTTTGAATTTCAGACTCCAAAGAATCCATCATGGCAAATGGCGTGAATTCGCCTCTTTGCTGTAAAGCTTGAAACACAAGTTTACTGACGTGCTCCTCATACAGGTAAAGAAAACGATATAGAGTGTAAAGATTAGACTTTTCATCTATCTGTTCAAGGTGGCTGGATTTTTGCTTGATGACGGCTTGTTTAAGCTGCTGTGACAAATTCTCAGTAAAGGATTTCATGAGGTTTCCTGATTTCTTAAGCGGTTTTGTTTCTGGATTAATCGCTGTCTTCGATGTTCTAATTCCATTCGTCTCTGCTTTTTGATATAACGCGGCATGGGTGATTGTTCGAGGTAGTTCAAGCCCAACTCCGTCCACTCAATTGCCTGAGAATAGGCTTTTTGTTGATGTTCGTAGAATTTGGCAATTTCGATGCAGGCATCCACTTCGTTGTATTCAGCGGCTTTCAGCCATAGGTTGAGTGCTTCTTCCGGTTGACCAGTGCGACGATGCAGGTTGGCAAACCTGTAAAGAGTCTGAATAAAAAAATGGGTGGGTAACCCCATTTCGAGACCGGCTTCATATAATTGAACTGCCCGGTTGTAATCGCCCAGTTCTTCATACAGGCGAGCAATGGCGATCAAATCCAGGCTCTGCGGGTTTTCTGCAGCGAGCGGATTATTTAATAATTGGGTCAAGTGTACAAACAATGCAGAGAGGGATAAGATATCAATCTGGTTATGATAGAAAACGCCTTGAAGAGGAGAAGCATTCAAGGTTTGAAGATATTCAAAATAAATCTGCGGAACCATCCAGCCAGGAATCTCATCTGCTGAGCGAGTCAGGCTGAGAATCTCATGTTCCAGGTTGCCTAGCGAGCGATCATCCAGACGGTTGCGCCAGATTCGCCGTGTAAGTGAAAGCAGATCGATGTGATGTTTTTTCTTAATGGGTGATTGAAAACCGTTCAATACAAAGCGGTTGTTTAATAATGGCGCATCAAAGGATTTACCGTTGTAGGTCACTAAAACTTTGAAGGGAGTAAGATGTTCTTCCAGTGCAGTTAGAAATGCCGGTTCTTCATCGGGTTCCCGTAAAAACAGTTGAGTAAGGTGGTATTGATCATTTTTCCAGTATCCAAGGCCGACCAGAAATACAAAAGTTCCCGTCCCGCCTGCCAGACCAGAAGTTTCTGTATCCAAAAAAACAAATTCTTCAATGGGAAGATTGGATTCAAGGGAGATTCGAGACCAAGATAATAGGGGTGAAAGGTCTATCCCGGTTGTAAATTCAATAATTCCATGTTTGTAGTCCGCAGGATATTGTTTTTTTGAAATAAAAACATCTCCGAAAATGGTTGGATGATGTTGTCCAGAGATTACTTTTTCAATCGAAACCGAAACCTCAGGTTTTCGGTTTGGACTGTGAGAAACTGGTTGGTTCCCAAGTTGCATCCCCAGCGATTTAAGACGATTCAATAAGGAGTCATCCATACCTCTATTATAAGCGAAGGGGTAAGCCGTTGAGAATTTTGAGTATAGCCAGAGTCTCGGTTTTTTCAGCGCTCCCGTTTTCTCCACCAACCCCTACGCAAGCCGGACAACCATCAGCGCAAGGACAATTGAGGACAACTTCCAGGGCGCTGGAAAGGATTAATTCATGTTTGTCAAAAAGCATTTCAGATAAGCCGATTCCGGCAGCAGAGTTGTCATAAATCATAACGATGGGGCTGCCGGCATTAATCGGTGATTGTGGGTCACTATGAGACCCCAAATCTCCCGGATCGCATAAAACAAATAGCGGAGCAATTTGTGAAAGAAGGTAGCGCAAACCGGATAACCCGCTGCGGATGCGGACAACACTCTCGGCTTTGCGGTGGCAGGCCGGACAGAGAGTTATCAAATTTTCCAGGCGATTAGCCTGCTCAAAGGAGGGAAACTGGCGGAATGGTATTTTGTGATGTACATGGTGGGGATTATTTTTTTCCCGAACGCCGCAAAGTTGACAGGTAAATCGGTCGCGTTGACGAGCCAGATTTCTTTGTTGATCCCAGTTTGGCCCATAATTGTTTGGCTTACCTGACCACAAGTTGTTTTCTGAGAGATGTTCTAAAGTTTGAGAATTGATTTCAATCCAGTAACCAACGGTTCGTAAAATACGGGGTGGCAGTTGCATTTCTTCAGTAGCAAGAATCTCTTTGCTCTGCCAGGAGATTTTTCGAAAAGCTTTCAATTGTTGGGTAACTTCAATCTCTCCAAAGTGAATGATACCACCGGGCACAGGACGGTTTTTCTCTTCAGATATTTTTTGAATGGTTTGGTCCATCAATGGTTGAGTGTAATAATCTCCGTTGAACGCTGAAAGACGCACCCGTTTCTCCTCGAAGTTTAATTCTTCCACAAAATAAGATTGCCCCTGATGAAGATAAACGGCGTTGGGATGAACCATCCAATCCACACTGGCTTGATCAATTTCACCGATGATGGTTAATCGCTCATCTTCTTCTAAATGCAGCAAAAACACCTCCCCGGATGTACTTCTCAGCGAAACGCTCTGGGATGGATATTGATTGGCGCGCCAGATAAAACGGTCAGCGGTTGCAAAAACCTCGCGATTTAAAGTTAATACCTGCAAGTATGGAAGAATATCATCCCATGAGAGTCCACCAAAGGAGTCGTTTTGTCGAAAAGGCAATTCAAACACAGCACAGCGGAGGTGCTGCAATAAAATTAGAGGATTATTCGGATTAATCAATGCCATTTCCGATGGTTTTTCAATAAGGTATTCCGGATGTTTGATGATGTATTGATCTAAGGGATTGGAAGACGCGACCAGAACAGCCAGCGAATCCTGTTTTTTTCTACCAGATCGGCCGGCCTGTTGATGAGTTGCTGCGATACTGCCCGGGTAGCCGCTGATGATCACCCCTTCTATCCCGCCAATATCCACCCCCAATTCCAAAGCGTTGGTTGCGACAACAGCTTTGGCTGTTCCGTTTTTCAATGCTTGCTCAATTTTTCTCCGTTCCGATGGAAGGTATCCGCTGCGATAAGCAAAGATTTTATGTGCTTGATCGGGGTTCTGGGTTTGCAGTAACCTTACTCCAATTTCGACGTTTTTACGAGTATGGGTGAACAAAAGGGTCTGGATGCCTTTTACAATCAAATCGCCGCTCAGGCGAACAGATTCGCTCAAGGCTGAACGGCGTACACCGAGTTCTTGATGAATGATGGGGGGATTGTAAAGGATAAAATACTTGTTTCCTCGAGGGGATTGATTATCTGAAGCCTCGATAAAAGGTTCTTCAACTAAATTTTCCGCATGTTCTTTCGCATTAGCAACCGTTGCTGAAGTCAGAATAAAGGTCGGAAATACAGCGTAAAAACGGGCTATTCGCTTCAGGCGACGGAGTAAATTGGCTATGTGAGAACCAAAAACGCCTCGGTACAGGTGAACTTCATCCAGCACAACATAAGTTAAACCTCGAAAGTAGCGCTCCCAACCGGCATGATGAGGCAAAATTGCCGTGTGCAGCATATCGGGATTGCTGAGTAAAATTCGGGTGTTGTTACGAATTTTTGCGCGTTGAGAAACTGGCGTGTCCCCATCATAAATGGCGATTTGGGAATGTAAGGTTTTGGGCGACAGGCGCAAAAGATTTTTATACTGATCTTGTGTCAGTGCTTTGGTTGGAAAGAGCAACAAGGCAGTGGCAGTTTCATCTTCCAAACAGCGTTGCAGAATCGGCAGGAGATAACAAAGCGACTTGCCACTGGCTGTTCCGGTTGTAATAATCGTGTTTTGAGAATGGGTAATTGACTGTATCGCTTCCGCTTGATGAAGATAAAGATTGCGAATTCCTTCCTTCTCGAGAATTTCCGATAGATTCGTGTCCAAAAACTCCGGTAATGGAACAAAACTCCCTCTACAGGCTGGAATGACCTGAATTGAGGTAATACCGGAAGAAATGGTGGGGTCAGCTTGCCAAAAATTTAAAACAGTCTTCATTCCGTAATTACAAACCCTCATTTTTCAGGTTTCTATTCAAAGGCATTTTTCATTATACCTTTCAAGATTGAGAAAATTGGGGTTGGGAAATCGTTTCTTTTTTTTGCATCCTTGGCTATACTTTGGTTGTTTGATGTTATTTATATGCTCAGGAGTGGAATCATGAAACCATCCGGACGTTATCGTTGGTTTGTGGTAGGGGTGTTTTTTGTCTTTATGCTTCTGCACCAGGCGGATAAGTTACTGATTGGCCCATTGACTACCCCGATCATGGAGTACTTTCAAATAGATGAAGCCCAAATGGGGTTGATTTTTTCTGGCGCAATCCTGGTTGGAGGAATTTTTTATCCCTTATGGGGATACCTGTATGACCGTTTTGCGCGGGCGAAATTACTGGCATTGGCTTCCTTGATCTGGGGAGCCACAACATGGTTGAGTGCTCTGGCAAAAACTTTTGGCGTATTTGTGGTGACCCGCGCGTCAACCGGGATTGATGATGCCAGTTATCCCGGTTTGTATTCTCTGATATCGGATTATTTTCCGCCGAAAACCCGTGGTAAGGTTTACGGCCTCTTGCAGATTGCCAGCCCGCTTGGTTATATGGTCGGAATGGTGCTGGCGATTACCTTGACGCAGGTGATTCAATGGCAGGGCATTTTCATCCTGACCGGTTCATTGGGAATTGTGCTGGCGTTTGTCATTTTTACCACCGTCAAGGAAATGCCGCGAGGGGGTGCCGAACCCGAGTTGGAAAATATAGAACAGCATACCCATTACCGTTTTGAATGGAAGACGGCTCTGGGTTTATTCCGCAAAAAGAGTCTCCTCTTGTTATTTACCCAGGGCTTCTTTGGGGTTTTCCCATGGCAGGTGATCACTTTCTGGTTCTTCCGCTATCTGGAAACCGAGCGGGGTTTTGATTCCAATCAGGTGCTGGTTACAATGGTTATTGCCGTTTTATTTTTAGCAGCCGGCTACCCGATTGGTGGAGCTTTGGGAGATTACTTCTTCAAAAGGAATTTGCGAGGGCGTTTGATGGTTTCAGCGTTTGGTGTGATAACGGGTGCGCTTTTGTTGTGGTTTTCACTCAGTATTCCCGAAAACAATACTTTGTTTTTCACTATTTCCATGGCTATTACGGCTGTATTCATCCCGTTTGCCGCACCGAATGTTCTTTCAACGGTTTATGATGTAACTCTGCCAGAAGTAAGATCCACAGCCAATTCAGTGCAAAATCTAATTGAGCAGGGAGGATCTGCTGTTGCACCTGCGTTGGCGGGTTTAATTGCGGTCAATTCATCTTTGAAGGATGCGATTCTGATCATCTGTGTGGGTGCGTGGATTATATGCTTTTTGTTTTTCTTAGGAGCAATTTACCTGTTGCCGCGTGATATTCAAGACTTGCGCCGTCAATTGGCAGAAAGGGCTGAGAAAGAAAAAATGGCGATACCTGATGGCAGTGTAAAAGAAAAATTTGCCTCTGCCCCAGCACAGGACTGACCATGAATTTCGCATTTCTGCCGTTTTTGTTATTGCTTGGGTGGGTGGTTGGAATTTTCTTGAATTATCTGGCGGATGTTTTACCCCGCACACGCCGATTGAGCGTACCTCACTGTCATCAGTGTAATGAGAAAATCAGCCTTGTTGATTTTTTTCTATTACGAAAATGTATCCATTGTGGCTCAACCCGCACCAATCGAACGAGAATTATTCAGAGTCTTTCGGTCGCCCTCATTCCGGTCATTTTCTTTTTTCCCCCTGAGCGATTTGGTTTTTGGTTGACCCTACCCTATTTTTTATATTTTGCTCTTGTTTTCATCATGGATGTTGAACACCGGGTGGTGTTGTATGAAATGGTTGGGGCAGGTATTTTGCTGGGTATTCCAATGGGGATTTACTGGAATGGCTGGTTGAACACCATCATTGGTGGTGTTGCTGGTTTTGGGATCATGTTCGTTCTTTATTATTTTGGTGTACTTTTCAACCGGTGGATGTCCAAACGGCGGGGAGAGGAAATTGAGGAAGTTGCATTGGGATTTGGGGATGTCAACCTCAGTGGAGTTCTGGGCCTTATCTTGGGGTGGCCAAAAATAGCAATCAGTTTGTTCTTCTCGATTGTGGCAGGCGGAGTATTCAGCGGGTTGTACCTGCTGGGCAGTTTACTTGCCCGGCGCTACCGTCCATTTACGGCTATTCCTTATGCGCCATTTCTGGTAATTGTTGCGGTGGTTTTGTTCTATCTCGCCTGATGTGCTCACAGGTGCGGCCCGGTTGCCAGCACCTCTTTTGTGACATTGTTGGCAAATTGGGTGCAATTGTTTTCAAATTGCATGATGAGGTTGCGAGCATGCTCCTGGTAGGCTTGCTTGTCCTTCCAGTTATATTGAGGATTCAGCACCTCTGAGGGAACACCAGGGCAAAACAGGGGAATGTACAGTCCAAAAAATGGTTCCTGCCGGAATGGCACTTCATCCAGGTCGTGATTGAGTACGGCAGTGATCATTGCGCGAGTGTAAGGAAGATTGATACGTTTGCCAACCCCGTACGGGCCGCCAATCCAGCCTGTGTTGATTAGCCATACCCGAACTTGATGGCGTAATATTTTTTCACCAAGTAAATCGGAATAGCGGTTGGGGTAAAGCGGTAAGAAAGGCGCTCCAAAGCAGGTTGAAAAAGTTGCCTGTGGTTCGCTGCCCAATCCTGTTTCGGTACCGGCTAGTTTGGAAGTATAGCCGGAAAGGAAATAATACATTGCCTGTTCGTAGGTCAAACGGGCAATGGGCGGCATTACCCCAAAAGCATCGGCAGTCAGAAAGAATATGTTTTCTGGGTGACCGGCATACCCCTGGCTGAAGCTGTTCGGGATAAAAGATAAAGGGTAAGCTCCTCGCGTATTTTCGGTATATTGATCGGAGTCAAAATCAACCAGTCGGGTAATCGGATCATAAACCACATTTTCCAAAACAGCACCGAAACGATTGGTGGCGGACCAGATCATCGGTTCATATTTAGGGCTGAGGCGGATGGTTTTTGCATAGCAGCCGCCTTCGATATTGAAAATGCCTTCGTCTGACCAACCGTGTTCGTCATCCCCGATCAACTGGCGTTCGGGATCAGAAGAAAGCGTAGTTTTGCCGGTACCACTCAACCCAAAAAACAAAGCTACATCGCCGTTTTTACCCACATTGGCAGAACAGTGCATGGAAAGTACACCCCGGCGGGGTAAAAGGTAATTCATAATCGTGAAGATTGATTTCTTTATCTCACCAGCGTAACCAGTACCGCCAATTAAGACGATTTTCCGCTCAAAGTCAATCAAAATGACCGTACCGGAACGGACACCATCGCTTTTCGGATCAGCCTGGAAGTTTTCGCTTTGGAGGATGATGAAATCCGGAACCGTAAGGGGGATTTGTGAAACTGGAACAGGGATTAATAAATTACGCGAAAACAGGTTGTGCCAAGCTTTTTCGGTGATGACCCGAATAGTAAGCCGATAGTTCGGATGAGCGCCGGCATATACATCCTGCACAAAAAGGTCTCTGCCCTGAAAGTAGGCAAGAAACTTTTTATAAATTTGATCAAATGATTGTGGAGAAAGAGGTTGGTTCACTTTCCCCCACCAGATTTCTTCTTCCAGGTGTGGGTAATGAACAATAAACTTATCATTGGGAGACCTGCCGGTATGTTTGCCCGTATAAGCAATCACTGCCCCATCACAAGAAAGGGCAACTTCATTCCGTTTTATTCCTTCTTCAATCAGATTTGCAGAGGCGTAGTTCCAGTAAACATTGCCAGTGTTTTGAAAGCCATGGTTCTCAATTCCGTAATTTGATGGAATTCCAAAGGCTTGCATCAAATTGATCTCTCCTTGTTATGAGTTTATGGTTTAAGGAGTATTCTCCGACCAACCCGAATACCAGTACCAGATAACATCGGATGCCGGTTTACCGTGAATTGAGGCAGAGGCATCTTGGATGGCAACCGGAGGGAAGAACCCCTGCGAGATGACGCCATCAATCCATGAGCGCTCATTTACGGTTGTAAGAAGGGCTTTGTAAATCTCAACCTGAATTTGCAGGTCTTTGGATAATTGCTCTGGTGAAGAAAGCGGGGGCGAAAACGTATCGGTTATCGAACAATTGTTGGTGGTACAAACTGTTTCCTGTACCTGCGCCGAAGGAACAATGACCGCTACAAAAATTGGTTTATTGGTTGATTCGCGAAGTGGCCATAAAACCGAATCAAGGTAATTTCCGATTTGCTCAATTCTCTCTTCCGATGATAATGCGGAGGGAACCGTTGCTGGAATGGCAAGTTGAATATACAGAAAATCTACGCGGTCCAGCCATTCGGGAATAACTGGATTCTCATCGGCGAGTAGGATATTCCAGCCAATCCTGCCGCTGTATCGCTGCCGGACGGCGTCCAAAATCAACTGCCAACGCTCTCCTGCGATATCCGGCACACCTGATGGTTGACCATCCGGGAGAATACCATCTGGATAGGCAGGTGCCACATCATTACCACCAAAGATGATTGCTGAAGAGTTGGTTTGTGATGCTAAATCTGCAAAATGGAGGGCAAAGGTTTGATATCGTTCAAACCAGTTTTCCCACCAAATTTTTTCAAGATGAGGTTGTGTCCAAATTTTCCCTTTGTCACGAATTTGCGGAAACAGCCATGCGGTAAGATTGGCTTGTTGGGCAGTTTGAACAGCCTGGATAGTATCCTGCCACAGGGAATCTTTTCCAATCTGCGGTTCAAAATTGGGGGTTTGAATGTTTCGGTAAGACCAGGCAGGTGTGAGGACGATGGTATTGGCTTTCAGCAGGTTGATTTTATTCAGACCCCAAAACAGGTAAGGCTGCCAGCTGGGATTGTACTTGGGGCTGATTTCAATGCCGCGCACGAATTCAGGAGATCGAACCAAAGGGGTTGGGGCAATGATTTCGGTGGAACTCAGGGGGGTAGTCCAGTCAGACCATGCTTTAACCTCATCCCGGCAAATCTGGGGTTCACTGCCAATCGCCAGCGGGTAACCGGTGGCTTGTAACCCAGCGGTGGCGACATCATCGGCATAACCACATTGGTCGTTGCGGCAGTAACGATATTGCAGGGCATTAAACATGTTCATAGGGCTGTAGAGGACAAACAACCATTGATTGTTGCCCAACGGCCACATCGGCAACGGATTGGTCCACGTGTATGGATTAAATTGAATTGAAACAATATCCTCGATGGGAGTGTTATTGGGGGTGCTCACCAAAAAAGTGATGGGAGCATTATTTCCAGATTGCCATGTGTCAACCTGATCGGTGATGGTGGTATCCTGGGATGGTACAATGATTTGCCTGACGACAAATCCTCCGTTTGGGTCATGTTCGGCATTCCAAAATCCATCCCCCAGGGTGTATTTGTATCGCAAATCGAACCCGGAAGGCAGGCGGAGTGTGATAGCGTAGGCATTTTCGGCAACATTTTTAAGCAGAGGCGCTCGTGCTGCAAGTACACTAAATCCACCATTCAATTCGTTAAACGTATTCCCGAGTGGGTAGATGTTTCCCACCATTCTTACTGGCAAACCTTGCAGATTTGAGGGGGGTGTCTGCACGATAAAAGTAATGTTAACCCATTTGGATGGAGAAAGGGGAGTAAGCGCAAAGGTGGTCGAATTCGCTGCGACAATTGCCCCTTGCTGAAAGGTTTGGAAGCTGCCATCCATGCTATAAATGACCAGATTATGAATACCTTCTGCCACATTCTCGACAATGAAAGTGCCATCGCTGGCAGTTAAGGTTTGAATCCCTCCAACAGAAACAAGGGCATTTGGGAATGGCGCTTTGGTATCGGAGTCAAACACCTGTCCTTTAATGGTCCCGGTTGGACCATTGAATTGAAAATCAGTCCAGCCGGCGATGGTATCCTGAACAAGGAGAGGATAATTGACAGCAGCCATGCGGTAACGGATTTGTTGGCCGTGAGAATTATATTCAACAAAATATGGAAAATTCCCCCTCAAGTAACGGTACTTCACGATTGAGCCAACAGGAAAAAGCAACTCGAGTTGATATGTCCCATCCGAGTTTTCAATCATGGGATAGCGTTGAGGATTCATCGCCAACCCAGTTACTTCATCCAGTATTTCCAGTGTAATTTCGCCTTTTGGGGCATCGGTTGGCGGTTTTGCTAGAAAAGTGACTTTGGTATAACTCAAATCTTGTTGGTTGACCGCTGCGGGGGCGGGCGCAGTTGGTGGTGAGCTGACCCACGAGGAAAAGTCCAATGAACATGCGCTGAGGAAGGTTAGAATTATCAGGACAAGGAATACAGTTTGAAAGGTGGTTGTTTTGTTTGCCATTTTCATCGAATTTCCCCAGCGAAAAAGTGTAATCAGAAAAAGAGAAACCGCTCTGGAAGGCTAATTCTGGTGAGCGGTTTTTTCATCCTGGTTTGTGAGAATTTTTTTGAATTTTTGCCTGATTTCCTGCTGTCGGTTGGCCAGGCTTCCCAAGACACCGTTTACAAAACGCGGTGTGCTGTCTGCCCCGAAGATTTTTGCCAGTTCAATTGCCTCGTTAATGGCAACTTTTACGGGTGTACATCCCTCCACCGCAAATTCCCACAGGGCAATCCGCAGAATGTTGCGGTCAATTACCGCCACTTGATCTAAAGGCCATTCGGGTGCGTGCTGAGCGATAAAATCATCCAGTTGATGGGTGATTGGTAAAACCCCGTTGATGATGTCGTAGGCAAATTTCACCAGATTTGAATCCAGTGTCTCGTCTTTGAGGCGCTCTTCCATGGCAGCCTGAGGAGAATGACTGGTCAGGTCGCATTCATAAAGCACCTGCAAGGCTAAGCTTCTTGCCTTGGTTCGGGGTTTCATAGCTCCTTCGTTGTTAATTTTCAAAAAGCAAAAATTTTCACAATTAAGAGGCAGTTATGCCGGTTTCAATGTCTTCCACATGAACATTGACTCGCCCAACTTCCATTCCTACCAATTCCGATACAGCGCGGGTAACCTGTTGTTGAATTGCCCGGCAAACTTCACGGACTTTTACATCACGATTGAGGACAACATAAAGGTCAATGTAAACACAATCATTTTCTACAGCAATCTTTATCCCCTCGCTCATGCCGCGGCTGAAAAAACGTTCCACTTCAGAGGGGATTGTTGCAAGCCGGTTAACACCGGGAACGCCTAAGGCTGTCAGCCGCGCAATGGATGTCAGTACTTCAGGGGCAATGGTGGTTTTGCCGGGGGGGCGGGAATTTTCGGTCATCCATCCTCCAATAACAAGGGTTTGGTTACCACACTTATTTATAATTATAACCCCTTCCGCAATAATCCATTCCAAAAAATACCGTCAAGAATTATGGTGATGAGCGGTTAAGATCTGAATGAACTGGAGCGTCTGCGACTTTACCAAATCCAACTCCCGGTCTAATACGACACAATGTCCGCTGTTCTCCAACCATACCAATGATTTTTGAGATGAAGGTAATTTTGAATAGATTAATTCCGAGCCGGAAGGATCAATCGTTCGATCTTTTCTGCCTTGAAAAATCAAAACCGGTTGCTTTACTTGATGAATCTGGCGTAGAACCTCTTTTTGAAGTTTTTCAAGTTGCGCAACGGCAGCCAGAGCAACTACGTTGTAGCCCTGCCACGGTAAATTTTGATTTTGATTATCCTCTTCATTATCTTCAGGCAGGTAATTCTTGGGCATGATTTTTATGAAAGGGGCAAGCCATTTTGCCCGCCAGATTCCATTGATCTTGATGGCAGGGGCATATAAGATAACCCCTTTGATAGAAGGATGATTTGCAGCAAGAAGAAGAGAAAGCAATCCGCCCATTGATTCGCCTGCAACAAAAACATTGGGGGTGTGCTGTAACTTTTCCAATTCAATTCGAGCAGTTTCGTACCAGTCCTGCCAGTGGACGCGGATCATATCTTCCGGTTGGGTGCCGTGCCCTGGAAGCAGGGGAGAAAAAACGGAAAATCCAGCGGCATGGAGGTGCTCTGCTAGCGGTCGAACCTCAACGGTTGTTGCTGTAAATCCATGCAGCAGAAGGATGCCAGCTGGCTTTGTGCCTTGAAGAAAAAATGTTGAGCCATCGAGGTGAGGATTTTCAAAAACAGGACGTTTCATGGTTCAGTTCTGAGATGTGAATTTGGGTAAAAGTGCGGTTGCATGAGGAAGTACAACTGCGGTGAAATTAGTGGGTAGGATTTTGCGCGCAAATTCTACGGCTTGTTCAAGAGACTTTGCAGGAATGAAAAAGAACTTTTTAACCAGATCATCCGGCATTTCTGAAACCAGGATGATGTGATTCCTTTTCGCCTGAAGGGCAATCTGGAAAGCTTTGTGAGGGCCGATTCGAAACTCCATTTGTTTAAATTTGGCAATAGCCTGATCAGGAGTGGAAATTTGTTCAAGAAATTCAACAGCCTTTGCGCTGCCAATTCCTTCGGGGCAGGCTGCGACCAGGACAATGACCCCGTTTGGGCGGGCAAACAGTGCAGCGTGGGTTATGGCTTTTTGCGCTTGATATAAATTGATATCTTTGGGCTGCCCACCGGCTGAGGCAATAACAAGGTCATAAGATGAAGAAACGGGCACCCTCCATAAATCATCTGAAATGGAGATGCCTTTTTTTATTACTGCACGCGGTGTTCCAAAGAGTGCAGTTAAGATTTGGCGGTTGGTATTTAAAATCACATTCAAAGCCAGGTGAATTCCCATCAAATTCCCGATTTCCTCTACGTCCTGTCGCATTGGGTTGTGCTGGTATTCTCCCAAAAAAGCGAGGGGATCATTCAACATGGCATGATTGTGATTGATCGTTTCTCTTCCGGCCAGGCCAATAGCCGCGCTTTTGGCGCCACCTGAATATCCCATGAAGTGATGGGGTTCGATATTCCCGGTAACGATTCGTAAATCGGCTTGATAAAAACGCTTGTTGACCCATACAGGCGTTTTCCGTTTCGTGTGACCCAGAAAAATCAAATTGTCTTTGTCGTCGCAGTTATGAGAGAATATCCGGAATTTGTTTCGGTTAAGAATTGAAGCAGGGATGATTGCCTTTATCTCCTCATCTGTGGCAGGAGAATGAGTGCCTGTGGCGATGAAGAATTCGATCTCTTCGTCCGGAATTCCGTGTTCATTCAGCCAATCCAGCAAAGGAGGGAGTATAAAGGAATACGGCACCGGGCGAGTTTTGTCGTTTATGCTGATGGCGGCACATTTTGGCGGCGATGACCAATGGATGCCTTGCTGATCTAAAGGATTTTGTAAGGCTTGAATGACGACTTCGAATGGATCGTCGGCCGGCCGGTATTCCTTTTGTTCGTAAAGGTCAAAAGGAAATTCTGGTTTGAAACGAAGTTGAGATGAACCATACGGAATTTGGATAGTTGCCATTTTATTGAGCAATTAGTGGGTCATCGAAGCGCTGGATTTCGATCCGATAGCCATTCGGATCAAGGAAAAAGGCATGATAGATTTTGTATTTTGGGTTATAAGTTGGAGGTTTTTCTACGGTAGCCCCATTATTGATGAGTGTGGAGCACCAATCGTCCACATCATTGGTTACCAGAGTTAAGATAATTGACTTGCTGGGGGTTGGAATTTCCTCGCGAGAACAAAAGCCGATGAAACCCGTGGAAGAAATCCGAAAAATTTTACAGTCTCCTTGATCGCGTACCAAAGGTAGAGCGAGGATGTTCTGGTAAAAGTGGACGGTGGTATTCAGATCGAGAACCGGTAAAAAGGTAATTAATTGATCAAACGTTTTCATCGTAATCACCCGGCAATGCTGATTCCAATTAATCTGCCAATCCCGAAGGTGATTGCAGCAGCCAGCATGCCAAAGATCACCATTCGGGCACCCGAATACAAGATTGAACGACCCGTGAATAAGGTGATGGCAGCCCCAAGCACAAAAAGGCCGAACACACTTAATAAAATACTCAAAAGCAGGGCGGTGGTTCCGACCAAAAATGAATAAGGAAGGACGGGTATAACAGCCCCAATAGCAAATAAAATAAAAGAAGTAATGGCCGCTTCCCATGCTGAGCCGCCGAGTTCCTCGGGGTCAATACCCAGTTCTTCGCGCGCCAGTGTATCCAGTGCGCCTTCCTTGTTTTGCATAATTTTGCGGGCCATTTGTGATGCCTGTTCGGCAGGAATGCCGCGGTATTCGTAAATCAAGGCCAGCTCCTCGGCTTCTTCCTCCGGGGCTTGTTCGATCTCAAGTTCTTCGATTTTGATTTGGTTAGCATACAATTCTCGGGAGGACTGAACGGAAAGCCATTCGCCGAGTGCCATGGAGAAAGCTCCTGCCAGTAAGCCGGCAATTCCGGCAACCAAAATAGAACGATTGTCCATGGTTGCTCCGGCTACGCCCATGACCAGACTCAGGTTGCTAACCAACCCATCATTTGCTCCCAATACGGCGGCGCGTAAGGCATTGCCTCCGGTTGAACGATGACGACCTTCCAGTTGGGCGAGAGCGCTTCCCTCCATACCGCCACGGGCTAAGTTCTTAATCTGACCGAGAACAAGAGCGTGAGTTTGTTCATCTCTGGCCATGTGCTTTCCGGATTCGACTTTGAGATAAGCCGAACCGCCGTCTTTTTCCATGGCCTGAAGGCTGGGAATAATCATTTCCGGGCCGAAACGTTTAGCCAGCCAAATTAATAAACGAACACGAAAGCTTGGTTGGAATGCGGGTGGCTCTATTCCTTCGGCGAGCAATTTTTCTTCCCAATTTCTGGCGTGTTTGCGTTCTGCCGCCCCCATTTTTTCATACACTTTGCGAATTCGTTCATCTTTCTCGATACCCGCAAGTGCTTCGTAAATTGCCGCACTGCTTAATTCATCATTCCTGAATTCAAGATAAATTTTAATGTTTGCCATGGAAGATCCCTTGTAATATATATCCAATTTTACTCTTTTCTAATTGAATTATTGCTAAACAAAATCCCAGAATGACTTGTGTAAATTCTAATGTTCTGTAAAATAAATATATCATTTGTAGAAAAGGCGATTGGGGATTTATCACCTTTTCTTTCCAGCCCCTTTTTCGGTTGAATTATCATAGACAATGCTTCATTTTTTTAAGGGATTACGGTTCAGGCTCACGCTGCTTATCTTGCTCGCAATTTTGCCAATGATATTTGCGGCGGGATTTTTTGCATTCAATTGGGGGATGAATATATATCGGAATCTCGAAAATCAAACCGAGCTGCTGGTCAATAGCGTTGCAGAGCGGCAATTGTGGAGTGTGGAAAATGCTCAAATTGTCATTGCCGAATTAGGCACCCGAGTTGACCGTTGGCTGCCTCTACAAATCTCGGAATGTAGAAAATTATTGAATGAATACTACATTCGGGGTAATTTTGTCAGTCTGGCAATATTAAACAATCAGGGAGAAATTTTGTGTGATGTACCGGTTTCATCCTCGGTAAAAAACCTTGCCGGAATTGAGGCGGTAAGTCAGTCCTATGAGGAGCAATCCTTAAAAATTGGGACAATGCAGGTTGATCCACTAACCGGACGGATGGTCTTGCCTTTTGTGTTCCCGATCAAGAAAGAGAGCAATGAGCCGAGCGGTTATATTTATGCTGGAATCCCAGCCGAACTCATTCAACAATTAATTGTCCGCTCAGGCACTCCACCAGAAACAGAAACCGTAATGACCGATTTAAGCGGAAATATCATTGCGATTCTACCTGAAAACCTCAATTTGATTGGTACAAAGGACTTGATTTTCGATAAATACCTTGTAAATGGTGAAGTACTGAATCGGGGCATTTTTACTTCAGCCGGAATGGATGGCACTATTCGCCTGTTTTCTTATCGAGTAATAGCGTTTGAAGGTCAGCCATTTGGAGTTGTACGAAGCGGATTACCACTTGAAAATGTCAAGCGAGAGTTTCAAAAGCTGCTTTATACGATAGGTTTTTTGTTTATTGCGGTGTTCTTGCTGAGCATAGTTCTGGCATATTTGATTAGCGGTAGAGTTTTAGAAAGGCGAAGCGAGCCGCTTTTGGATGCGGCTAAAAAGATTGCCCGTGGTGATCTGGCGGTTCGCACAAGACCACGAACAAAAGCCACCGCAGATGGATTGTTGGAACTGGAAAAGACCTTCAATCAAATGGCGGAAGCGCTGGAGGAACGCGAGAAATCACACCGAAAAATTGAAGAAGCGCTGAAGGAATCGAACGAGAAACTATCGGCAATTATTCGTACTTCGCCACTAGCGATTGTTGTGGAAAACATGGAAGGAAGAGTGATTGAGTGGAGCCCGGCCGCAACTTCAATTTTTGGGTGGACGGCTTCTGAAGTTATCGGAAAAATGATGCCAGTTTTGTCGGCGGATCAGGAGGAGTTTTTTCAGTCCATTCGAAATCGAGTTTTGGCGGGAAAGACCATTCAGATTCAAGAAGTCAAGTGTCGAACCAAAGATGGGAGGGAAATTCCGGTTGGTCTTTCTGCCGCCCTATTGAGAAACACCTCCGGTGAGGCTGCGGGGATCACCTACCTTTTTGCTGACTTGAGCGAACAAAAGAAGGCATTGGAAACTGTAACGGAAACCCAGCAAATGTTGTCGGTTTTATTGCACAATCTGCCCGGCATGGCGTACCGCTATTCATTGAAAGAACGACGGATTACCTTCATCAGTCCGGGGTGTGGGGAGTTGACAGGGTATTCACCTGAAGAATTGCTTGAGGGCAACCCGATTCAATTTCAGGATTTGATTCATCCGGACGATCGTGGCGAAGTTGCCAAAACGATTGAGGAAACCGCCGTGGGAGGAAAACCATACCGGGTGATTTACCGGATTCGAACTGCCAACCGTCAGACGCGCTGGGTCCTGGAGCAGGGGGTTGGGCTAACCAACAACGGGGGTTCGGTGCATGTCGTTGAAGGGTACATTACGGACATCACGGAAGTCAAAAAGCGAGAAAGAGAGATGGAAGTGATTGCCTCGATCAGCGCTGTGATGCGTTCTGCGCGAGGTAAAACTGAAATCAGCAGCATTGTGCTGGACCAAATTGCCCGTCATCTCGATGCTGACGGAGGTGCCCTTGCTTTTCGTGAACCGACCGGATTGAGTTTGGTGGAAATGGCGGTGGGAATCCTTCGCCCAATTCAGGGTTATCGCTACAATCGTGGAGAAGGTCTGATCGGTAAAGTGATTGAAAGTGGAATGCCAATTTTTGGGGATGAAATCGGATTAGATAAAAGTCTCATGATAGCGGATATTGAAGAGCGGGCGAATGCGGTTTTGTGTGTGCCCTTGCTTGAGCGCGAACAGGCGATGGGCAGCTTGCTCATAGTGCGGGAAAACCCCTTCTCTCAGGACGATTTGAGATTGGTTACTTCCATATCGGACATGGTGGCAACGGCAATTCGTCGGATCACTTTATATGAGCAAACCGAAAAGAGGCTGCAACAGCTGGTTGCGCTACGAACCATCGAAACAGCGATCACCTCCAGCCTCGATTTCCGCTTCACCTTGAGTATTTTGTTGGATCAGGTCGTATCGCAATTGAACGTTGATGCTGCAGACGTGTGGTTATTTGATGCCAAGACCGAAAGATTGGTATTTGTAGCCGGTTGGGGTTTTCGCAGTTTGGAAATTCGTACCAGTCCTGCGCCAATCGGTTGGGGGTTGCCTGGAAAGGTTGCCCAGCAGCGATCTCCCATTTTTGTTCCTAATTTTTCTGAGTGGGAAGGGGAGAAAGAACATATTATCCCGTTAGAAAGAGAGGGATTAAATTCATACTATGGAACACCGATTATTGCTAAAGGCCAGTTACATGGCGTTTTGGAGGTGTTTCAGCGACATACTTTACGACTGGATGCTGACAAACGTGAATTTTTAAATTCGTTAATATCCGGCGCAGCAATTGCAATTGACAATGCCAGAATGGTGGAAGATTTACAGAAAACGAATCGCGAGTTGGCAGCAGCTTATGATCAGACCATCCTTGGTTGGTCAATGGCACTCGAAATGCGCGATGCTGAAACGGAAGGTCATACCCGGCGGGTGGCTGAAGCCACCGTAAAGCTTGCCCGTGAAATGGGTTTGAGCGAATCGGAAGTGGTTAATGTATGGCGCGGAGCGGTTTTACATGATATCGGTAAAATGGCTGTGCCGGATACCATATTATTGAAAAAAGGCGAGTTGACGACGGAAGATTGGAAGATTCTACGAAAACATCCGTTGTATGCTCAATCCATGCTTTCAGGAATTGAATTTCTGCAGCCGGCTCTCGATATTCCCACATTTCACCATGAGCATTGGGATGGCAATGGCTATCCATTGGGTTTGAAAGGTGAGCAAATACCCCTGCCAGCGCGAATTTTTGCGGTGGTGGATGTGTGGGATGCTCTGCGTTATGATCGCCACTACCGGGCGCGCTGGGAAGAAAAAGATGTCATAGATTACATTACAGGTTTATCAGGAAAACAATTTGATCCGCGGGTCGTTGAAGTGTTTTTGCGAATGTTGAATGAGGGTAAGTTATAATCCATTTACGATGATATTTGAAAATATAATCTTCAGTAATGGTTTCGATCGATGGCTGACGGCACTGGGGACAGTGCTGGCTGCTTACGCCATTTTTGCGTTACTGAAAAGTATTCTTCGTTCAAATTTTAAAACCAGGGCGGAATTTTCCAAATTCCAAAGTTTTCGACTCCTTGATCGGATTGTTCACAATATTAAAGGCTGGTTTTTATTGTGGCTCAGCATTTACATAGGGAGTTTGTTTTTAGAGTTAAGCGAGCCCTTGCTTTCTGTACGTTCAATGGTTACGGTTGCCGTTGTCTTGCTTCAGGTTGGTTTTTGGGTGCTGGGATTAATTGACTACTGGATTGAGCAGAAAGCACTCAGCGAGGATATGGGCGGGGAGCGAAAGACAACCCTGAGTGTGGTGGGTGTAATTTTAAAAATTGCTGTATGGATTTTTGTTTCCTTAATCATCCTGGATAATCTTCCTGGTGTAGAAATTACAACATTGATTACCGGTTTGGGTATAGGGGGTATCGCGGTTGGTCTTGCGGTTCAGAATATCCTAAGTGATTTGTTTAGTTCAGTGTCAATTGCCTTGGACAAGCCCTTTGTTATTGGAGATACGATTAAATCTGGTGAATTTATTGGGACGGTTGAGAGCATTGGCTTGAAAAGCACCCGATTGAGGAGCCTGAGTGGTGAACAATTGATTATCTCCAATTCAGATCTGCTTTCCAGTCGAATACAAAATTTTAAGCGCATGGACCGCAGGCGGATTTTGTTCTCCCTTGGGGTCACTTATGATACATCCCTCGAAAATCTTGAGAAAATTCCCGCGTTATTGGAAGATATCATCTCAACCAAACCCAATGTCACTTTTGATAGAGCGCATTTCAAGGAATTTGGTGTTTTTTCTTTGAATTTTGAGATTGTTTATTTTATCGAGAGCAGTGATTTTCGACAATTCATGGATGTTCAACAGGAAATCAATCTGGAAATCTACCGCAGATTTGGTCAGATGGGCATTCAGTTTGCTTATCCAACCCAGGTCGTTTACACTCGTCAAAATTGAACATAGTTAACTTTCGCGAATTTGCTCGATTACAGCGCGGTAGAATTCTTCCTGATATGGGGCAGGTCCATTGCCAATTACCTCGCGCACTTTTCTACGGGTCCATTCCACCATGCGTGTTCCGGTGGGGTTTACTGGCGGGCTGAATTTCTCAAGGTTGATAATTTTGGTCGTGTCGGCAACGAACAGGATACGGCGGTCGGGGCGGTAAATTAGCGCCGAAAAGTACGATTCACCATCGCTGATTGGTTGTGGCAACAAAATCATGGTGATCAAAGTACGGCTGGCTGGTTCCCGGAAATAATAATTCAATCCGAACGAATCTCTTTTCAATGCGGGCGGACATTTCTCACCTGCCAGTTTCCAGTAAAAGCTCAGAAATTTATTTCCGTCTCGGTATAAAAACTGTAAAAATTGTTCAGGTGACGAGTGAAACAGGGAGGGAATGACCTCATCAGAAAATATCTGAGACTGCGATTTTCCTTCATCCATTTAATTATTCACCATCGATAAGTTAATCGAAACGATTACAAATTTCAACCCGTTGTCCAACCTGCTAACGGATGATATAAGACTGCCTCAGACCTGGGGAGCCTTGATGGATGTGGCAACTTCATAAGCCGCGCGCAGGTCGGATTCGATAGCGCCTTGAATCCAGGCGTGATATAAGGATGTATGTTCTCCGGCAAAGAAGATTCGCCCTTCGGGATTGCGAATGTGATCATAAAGCAATGTCTGTTGACCGGGGTCAAATAAGGCGAAGGCGCCGCCGGCAAATTCGTCGTCATGCCACATGTAGGAGTGGCCAACCTCAAATTCATCCTGAGCGCGTGGGTGAATAGCAGTGACATTTTCCAGCGCCTGGCGAAGCCTTTCATCGGGGGGGAGTGATCCCCATCGTTGGGCGTCTTCACCCCAGGTGTATGAGGCCAATAAAACACCTCGTCCGGTTGGATTGGGTTGTTGCGGGTAATACATATTGCGTATAGGCAGATCAGTGACTGTACCGCCACCCACAATACCTTCCTCTTCCCAAAAACGTCTGCGAAACTGGAGAAATATTTTGGCGGAGGCGTCATAATGCAACTGTCGGATAGCCCGCTGCTTTGCCGGATTGAATGCTGGGATTATTTCAATATGGCGTAAGACCGGAAAAGGCAGGGTGATGATGGCATAATCGCCGGTCAGGGTATGCTTGCCTGAAATCGAGCGAATGTGAAAAGTCACTGAGGCGTCATTTTGCTCAATGGCGGTAATTTTTTGACCATACCAGATGTTCTCCCTCAAGTCCGCCAAAAAAATCATTCGGGAGTTGATCCATCCCTGCTTCGATGGTGACCATTTCCCTGTAATATTGACCAACTTCTTCTCTCAACAATTCCAGAAATGATGAATTCATGATGGCTTCCTGATTAAAGAGCAAGCCAAAGCGCTCAATAGCGGCTTCTGACCACCCTTTTATTTCTAAAAATTCTCGGACGGAATATTCATCGTATTCACGGACAATTGAATCCCAAGCGGAATTGCCCTCTTTTTCGACTTTCCTGATAAAAGGTTGAATTGCTTCCAACCATAATTGTTCAGCGCTTTTTTGTTTTTCTGCGTCAGTTAACTTATATCCAAAAAATTCGGTGGTTTGTTCTGCTTCACCCATGCGGATTTTTTTGCAGTTGATAAAAATATAGGCCGATGGATTGTGATTGATGAAAGGGATGGTTTTGAGTCCAAATTTATTAATATATGCCAAAGTTAATAAATGATTTGTGGGGATACGCATTGCACCAGCCTCTGCAAACAGCCCATCCGAAAAGGGATGGCGCAATGTCAGGATGCGACCGCCGACACGCTGCTGGGCTTCGATGATTTGAACCTCATAACCAGCCCGCTTTAATTCGCTGCCGGCTACTAATCCAGCAACTCCCGCCCCCGCAATGAGTATTTTTCGGGATTGGGACGTTTTCGGCAATCCTTGATGAATCCATTCCAAATATTGGGTTTCATCGAATAATTGAAGATTCATGTTTTCACCTCTGAATTTTCAGTTAAAGAACATAATTCGGGTATAATCAGGCTGATTTTATCTTTTATAACATTTTTCTTGACTTCAAGGAATATAAAATGGGAATTGACACAGTACAAGACGGGGTTGTTGTAGCGCTTGAATACACTTTATGGGTAGATGGAGAGATCGTTGACAGCTCGAATGGAACTCCATTGGAATACCTGCACGGGTTTAACAATATTATTACCGGGCTGGAAAACCAGCTCAACGGTTTGCGTGCCGGCGAAGAGAAAGAAATTGTTGTGAAACCTGAAGATGCCTACGGGCAGTATCATCCCGAGGGGGTGTTTGAACTACCAAAATCGCAATTTCCTCCTTCATTTCCCTTTGAGATTGGCTATCCCTTCCGGGTACGAACGGATCAGGGTCAAATTCTGAATGCTCGAATTGTTGGCTTGAAGGATGAGGTGGTCGAGATTGACACAAATCATCCGCTGGCGGGTAAGGAGTTGCGGTTTTTTGTGCGGATTGCAGGACTCAGGGAAGCTACCGACGAAGAATTGATTTCGGGGAGGGTTGGAGGCGGATGCGCTACCTGCGGTTCAACAAGCGGCTGTGAAAGTTGCGGCTAGAAATTGGTTTCATTGTAAAAAGTAACCCGATCCCGTCCGTTCATCTTTGAATCGTACAATGCCCGGTCTGCCCGCTGGAGCAGTTCATCCAGAGAAAGGCCGGGTTCGTTTACGTTGCTTGCCAGGCCGATGCTCAGCGTAATGGGGATGGAAACACCGCCGGCTGTAATGGGCTGCTGAGATAGGGCTTGCCTTAACCGTTCGGTCAATCTCCGTGCGCCTTCCTGAGTTGTTTCGGGCAGTAAAATAACAAATTCATCTCCACCGTAACGTCCCAGAATATCAACCTTACGCAGTACGGCCTGCATACACCGCGTAATATGAACCAGTACTTTATCGCCGGTTTTATGCCCAAAGGTATCATTCATTTCTTTGAAGTGATCTACATCAATCATAACCACCGATACCGGGCGTTGATAGCGTTTTGCCTGTTCCATGATTCGTGAAGCAATTTCGAGGAAATAGCGCCGGTTGGCAACGCCGGTAAGCGAATCCTGGGTAGCCAGTCGTTCCAGCGCGGCCTGAGCTTTTTTGCGCTCCTCGATTTCTTTTTGCAGAGCAACGTTCCTGAGTTGATAAATTTCGGCATCTTTGCGGGCGTTTTCAACCTCGTGAATGACCTCAAGCGTTTTCAGACGACGATCTTTGTCCTCGTTATACACAATTTGATACACGGACATATATTTTTCATATTCTTCGAGGGCTTGCAAGTAATCTTCGGCACTCTTGTAGGCCTTTGCCAGTGCCTGATGACATTCCATCTGTTCATTTTGAGCGTTAAATTCATCAGCAATGGTCAATGCGGCCTGTAATGCCTGCACAGCAGCCGGAGTGTTGCCCATTGAAAGATGAATCATTCCCATCTTTCGATAGGCTCTGGCCAGTTCAAGACGTTTATCGAATTTTTTTGCCACATCGGCAGAGAGTTGAAAGAAATTGAGCGCCAGCCCAAATTCTCCTCGTTTGAAATAAACCTCTCCCAGTGTATTGAGCGCTTCAACTTCTCCCCGATGAACGCCTAAATTCTGGTAAATTTCTACGCCGCGCAATCCGGCCTGCACCGCGCTCTGGTGGCGGCCACATTCGGCAAATGCCTGACTGAGATAGACCTGCACCGCGGCTTCCAGTTTCAAATCGGTCAGATACTGGGCGAGATCGAGTGCCGTTTCAAGATGGGGGAGGGCTTTTTCGGCTTCGCCCAGCAAAAGATAAAGTTTACCCAGTTTGATGCGCACAGCCGCTTCGCCGTTTTGATTTTTAAGATTTTGAAAAGCAGAAAGGGCGCGGATCAGATATTGGAGTGCTTCGGGATAAGACCCCATGATGATCATGCCACTTCCAAGACCCAATAACGCCTCGGCAGTTTCGTTCGTGTCAATCGCAGGGTTGAAGCATTCCAGAGCGCTGATGTAACACGGAATTGCCTGATGGTATGCGTCCAGTTCCAGCAGGGCTTTCCCCTGGGCAATCAAAGCCCGCCCCAATACTTTGCGGTGTTCCAGGCTGGAGGGTGCATTTTCCCCGGCCAAACGGGCTGCTTCGCGAGCCAGTTCAAGAGCACGCTTGGGGTTGCTTTGGGTCAGCGGCCCGGTGCGTCTGAGCAGCGCTTCGATCTTCTGAGCAGTGTTTTCTCTGGTTGAAATTAGAAGATTTTCTGGTTCAGTATCGCCCATCGTTTATTTTTCCCCCTGCAATGGTGCAATTTTGATGCCGGGGAGAGGTTGTTGACGCCTGGGCCGCTCCCCGGCGGTTTGTGTTTAAGGTTTGCGAATTTCAGCTTCGAGGTTGATTTCTCCGTTCTTTTCAAAAATGAGCGTGACGGGCAACTTTTCCCCGGCTTTCAACTCTTGCTTGAGGTTGATCAGCATGATGTGATAGCCGCCCGGTTTAAGTTCCACTTTGCCGTTGGCGGGAATTACAACACCGTCCACTTTTTGCATTTTCATGATATCGTTTTCCATGCGGGTTTCGTGAATTTCCACCGTTTCGGCAACGCTGGTTTTGGCGGCAATCAGGCGATCATCCTGTTTAGTTTGATTATAAATCACCATATAAATTGCGCTGGTTTTACCGCCCATCGAATTGTGGTTTTGTTCCATTGGCATGGAGCCGGTTGTGGCGCGCGCCCAGGCATCCTGGACGCTGATCGAATTTTGCGGCGGGGCAGAGCAGGATACCAGCAGAATGAATAACAGACCCAGCAGTAAACCCTTTTTCATGACTGCACTCCCAATGTGATGTAAAATGTGATTTTATGATAAAATTATATCAAATAATATCCAAAATGTAGAATAATTAAAAGGTTGTACCATGATTCGCGAAGTTCGGCACCAAAAAATCATCCAGTTGATCACCCAGCACCAGGGCATGAGTGTGGGTGAATTGCGGGCGGCGCTGCAAGTTTCCGCCATGACCCTTCATCGCGACCTGAGCGTGCTCGAATCCAAGGGTTTAGTGCGCAGGGTTCACGGTGGTGTTGTTATCATCGGCGGGACGGATTCTGGAGAGCTTTGTGTTTACTGCGGTAAGCCAGCCCCGGCAAGGACTCGAATGATGTTCTTCACCGAAACCGGGCAGAGGCTGATTGCCTGTTGTGCCCATTGCGGCATGGGACTGATGCGGCATGCCAAAGTCATTTCCGCCGGGCTGGGGGTGGATTTCATCCATGAAACGGTGGTGGATGTTCCGCGCGGCTACTTCCTGGTAGAGCCGGATGTGCAGGTGTGTTGCAATCCGGCGGTGTTGGTTTTTGCCCGCAAAGTAGATGCCGAACGAATGCAAAAGGGGTTTGGGGGAAAAATTATGAACTACGCTGAGATTTATTCGTGTTTTATGGATGCGCCGCTGTCCGAATTGCCTTGCGGCGGTTCGAGTTGAACGAAGTTGTTTAGCTCCAAGAGGAACTCTTCCATATCCAGCCCGTAATTCCAGACGGCATCCGCAATCGTGTCGAATTTTGACATCCAGCAGCCAACACAAACCATGCGGTGGCGGATAAATACCGGAATGGTGGCGGGGTGATCGCGCAATAATTCGCTGATGCGGGCAGTCGGATGAATTTTGGCGGAAGGTCGACTCATTTTCAATTTCCGAATTCTATCTTTTCATCATACCTTGTAATGAGCTGGATTATTTTGCGCAAAATCAATCCATCGAGGTGGAATTTTCTTCTCAGGTTTCCTCTTCGGCAATTTTTACCAGTCCATGAGGATGAAGAATGATGAGGCGCTCTCTCCCCGAATGAATCAATCCCTGCGTTTCCCATTGGGAGAGGGTGCGGCTGACGGTATAGAGCGTGGTTCCGACCATTTCGGCAAGGTCTTGACGGGAGAGGGGCAGGTTGACCTCTACACCGCGCTCGGTTTTTACGCCAATTTGATTTGCCAGACGGAGAATCATGCGCGCCAGCCGGCGTTCTACCCGCTGGGTAGCAATTTCAGTGAAGCGCTGCTGAAATTCCTGGACATGCTCGGCAAGGATTTTTACCGCATTAATGGCCAGTTGAGGATATTTGACCAGCAACTGGTCGAGGGTGGCTTTGGACCAGACGATGGCGGTGCAGGGTTCGATTGCCTGAGCCGAAACCGGATAATGCTCGTTTTCCGCCAGGGCTACGGCTCCAAAAGGGGTAACGGGCACAATGATGCGCAGTAAAATTTGCTGACCGTCCGAGGTAAATTGCGACAGGCGCACCTTGCCCTGGGTGAGCACATAAAAGGCTTCGGCAGGATCATCCTGCATAAAGAAAAATTCCTCAGTGCTGATCTTTTTTTGACGCCCGGTGTACAGGATGGTTTCAACCTCTAAAGGGGAGAGGTTTTTAAATAACCCAAGGTCTTGCGGGCGAGAAACAGGCTGAAACGGCATAGAGAGATTTTAACACAAAGCCAAGGCGGTTCAGGTGGTGAACTGCGACTTGACAAAAGTCATGATGCAGAGATGACAAACCTCTTAATTGGTGGGGAGGTTCGTTTTTTCAGCATTTTTACTTGACTGCCGTTGGCGATTTTGCTAAAATTTATGCAGAATTTACGCCAAATTTACGGGGAATTTACCAGAACTTAACGCATTTTTTATGGAGGTGAGAACAAGGGGGAAAAGAGTTAATTTTATTTCACCAGAGTTAATCCGGTCGGGTATTCGCTAAATTTTTCAATTTGGAACACAAGGAGGATTGATCAGATGTTCAAAAAAAGTACCTTTTTGAAATTGGTTATTTCCTTTGCGTTGATAATAGTCATTTTATTGCCTAATTCTGTTTATGGTGAGTCGGAAACGCAAAGTGAGAACGTTGCAGTGGTTCAGCCTGGTAATTGGAATAATTGGATCATGGTTCCTGAGAGCGGGACTCCGATAGGTAAGTTTCCTGTTCTAGATAATGCCGAAAGGGGCATTGGATCAGCGTACATGGAAACGCCTGGAATTAATGATCGCCTAATTTTGGGGACTTCACAATTTGCCGGTGTTCGTTTAGATAAAATATCCAATCTTGAATACTCAACTTTTGTTTACTCAGGCTCACCAGCTTCAACAACCATATCTTTACAATTGGATATTGATTATGACATAACGGACGAAAATACATCTTGGCAGGGCCGCTTAGTTTATGAGCCTTACTTTAGCAGTACAGTTAATCAAGGTCAATGGCAGCAATGGCGTCCACTAAATGGTAAATGGTGGGCTTCTGGTAGTCCAGGAAATAGTATTTGTCCGCAATCTAATCCTTGTGAGATTTCTACTATCTTAGCGAATTATCCAAATGCTGGGATTAGAGCTGGGGGGTATGTCTGGTTTAAAGCGGGTGCGCCCTGGGTTGGATTTAAAGGGCTTGTTGACTCGTTCAGTATTTCCATTGAGGGTGTTAATTACACTTTTGATTTTGAACCAGCCACAACGATATATGTTGATGACAACTGGTTAAGTGCCTCTCCTTATGTTGACCCGGATGGAATCGGACCAGCAACTTCGGTTGGGTTAGATTCATTTTCTTCTATTCAGTCATCTATTGATGCGATTGCGCCTGGAGGAACAATATATATTTACCCCGGTACTTATAATGAAACAGCGGTCAACCGCTATGTGTTGGGCAGCAATGGTCCGCACCAGTTTGGTTTATTCATCGCGGACAATAAGGATGGAATTCGTCTAATTGGTGTTGATAATGATGGTAGTCCAATTGAGAATTATTCCGAAGTCCAGGCCACCATCAACACCAATGCAACCAACAATTTTGGTTACTCGGGGATATTTATTGAAGCCGACAATGTTACCATTCAGGGCTTGCGAATCGGCCCAAACACACCATGGGATAATAAAACCATTGAAGTGATCGGTGACAATTTCACCTTGAAGCATTCGCACATTGCAGTGCCAGACGGAGGTTCTGTTTATATCAATGACTGGAGATTTGATAATAGCAATCAGGTTTCTCATGTTAAGTCATATTTTATTGAAGATAACTGGTTCGAGTTTGGCTCCAGTGTAGACCTTGCCAGTGGTGCAGGTTACTCAGGCGATATAAACGACCGAAGGATTACCGGGAACAAATTTACGGGAAGTGATGATGTGTTTTGGGCGTTAATATCTTTTAATGGTTTCGGAGAGGTCCCTTGGTACACCTATCCAATTGGTGGTGCGATAGTTCGAGACAATCAATTCAGTGGCAGCACGCAGTATATTCGAGCCCGCAGCAGTTATGATAATTCTCAATTTGATTGGAAGGCATTTTGGGAAGAAAACACCTTTGACAAAGCCGTGGTTACTCTTGCTGATGTAGCCAGCTTTGATTTGCGTGCTTATGCCTACACAAGCGGATCCTATAACTTTACCAATGTAAGAAGGATTGGTGCTCTTATACAGGGCGAAATTAATAATGCGGTTATGGGTGACACCGTCCTCGCTAAGCCAGGTGTATATGTTGAGAATCTCATATTCAACAAACCAATCAGCCTGATCGGTTCAGGTAGCGGCGACAATTCATCAGAAAATACGATTTTGAGAAAGAACACGAATGCTGCGGTTGTCACTCTGTCGGCATCCGGTTCAACCAGCACACCAATCCTGTTAAAGGATTTGCGAATTGAACCTGTGGGGGTGTATGGAATTAATGTGCCGAGCGGATTGGTTGAACATGTGACATTAGAAAATGTTAAGGTTGTTGGATCGAAGCCAACAAATGATACCGAGAGTGAGGTCGGCTTAAAGGTGGCAACCTCTGCAACACTAAAATACTTAACCGTTGAAAATTCGGGGTTTGATAATCTGCATTATGGTTGGTATTTTGCAAAGCACGGAGACTGGACGGCCAATAGCAGTACAGTGGAAAGCGTTGTTGTTGAAAATACCACGTTCAAGGAGAATGCTGCTAAAGGAATTTATGTTGAGAAACTTTCCAAAGCGACTTTCACGAATGTGACTGTAGAAGGAAACGGTTGGAACACTTCATTCTTCAACGCCCGTTGGAATGCAGGTATTGATATTAACCTAAAGGGCGAGACTGGAGGAAAAACCTATCAGGACCTGGTGTTCGATAATCTTACGGTTAGAAACAATGCTCGGGGAACCAAAGATGGCGCTGGCTTGATGATTAAAGCTCGGGATGATGGAGCAACTTACTCACAATATCCAGCCACATTGAACAATATTCAAATCAACGGTGGTATGTTTGAAAGCAATGAGCGTGGCATCCGCTTTGGTGAACCGGGTCAAAATAATGCCGGCCCGGCGAATGTAGTCATCCAAAATGCGATCATCCGCAATAACCTAAAGACGTATTCTGGAACGGATGGGAGTGCCTATGGGGGTGTCATCAATTACACCCAACAACAGATCAAAGCGGAAAACAACTATTGGGGAACCTTAAGCTGGGCGGGTTATGGCAGTGTGAATGGTATCCAAACCATGATTTTTGGGGATGTTGACTGGCAACCGTGGCGGAATGAAACCCTCACCCTTTCATTGGATATCCCCACCATTACCTACGCCGATGATGACAATGCCGGCAAGACTGAAGGTCTGGCGGGTGCCAATGGCGGAACCTTTGGCTATGATGCTTTTGCGACCATTGAGGATGCCCTCAATCATGTAGCGCCGGGCGGGACTGTTTATGTTGGCGCAGGGAATTACAGCGGCGACATTCAAATCAACAAAGCGGTTACGCTGATCGGCCAAAACCGCCCGGTGCTGGATGGGCGCTTCTGGGTCAATGCCAACAATGTGACCATTCAGGGCTTTGAAATCCAAAACGGGCGGGCTTCCACCGGCGTGGATCAAAGCGCGATCTATATCAGCGGCGCGCAGAACGTCACAATCCGCGATAATCACCTGATCGGTACCTGGACGGGCGGAGCAACCAATTACACCGGCGGGCGCGGTATCTTAACTTCCGGTAACGTCGGCAACCTGATTGTGGAAGAAAACACGATCGAACGGTGGGTCAGCGGGCTGTATCTCAACCCGACCAGCGGTTCGATTATCGTGAGGAACAACGAAATCCGCGGCAACTGGGCCGGCGGTGGCACGGATGGGCAGAGCAATGTTCAATTCCGCAACAATTACTTCCGCAACAACATCGAGGGAATCGGCGCTTCCGGTGTTGGGGCTTCCTTTGTGGTGGAAGAAAATGCCTTTATCGGGAATACCACTGCCCTCCAGCATTACAGCGGCTCTCAAATCAAAGCTGAACGCAACTGGTGGGCCAGCCCAAGTGGGCCGACCAACAGCGCTAACCCGGGCGGCAGTGGTCAGCCGGCTGCGGGTGTGGTGGACTTTGCGCCGTGGTTGTGCGATGGCAGCGATGCTCAACCCGCTCAAATTGGCTTCCAGCCGGCAACCGGGGCTGCTGGCTGCACGGTCACTTCGGCGGCCACCCGACTGGTCTTCACACAATACCCGGATGGCGGTTTTGAAAATGTGCCGTTTGCCACTCAGCCGGTGGTGCGTGCCGAGGATAATGACGGCAACCTGGCGGTCAATTTCAACGGTGTAGTGATTCTGTACCTCGCCAACAACCCGGCTGGCGGCGCTCTGCAGGGCAGTCTGCTGGCAAATGCGGTCAACGGTGTGGCTACCTTCAGCGGGGTCAGCATCAGCAAAGCCGGAGAGAATTACCGGCTGGCGGCAATTGCAACCTCGCTTGATACGGCTGTAGGTGGGTTCTTCGATGTGCTGCCGCAAAATGCCGATCTGGCAGTATCCATCAGCGCTTCGCCCAATCCGGTTGAAACCGGCGCTGCGTTGACCTACACGGTGGGAGTACAGAATCTCGGTCCGCTGGCAGCCAGCAATCTGACTCTCACTGTCAACTTTCCGAATGGAGTGACCTTCGTCAGCGCTGGCGGTACAGGCTGGACCTGCTCGCACAGCGGCGGTGTGGTGACCTGCACCCGCTTCTCGCTGGCAGCAACCAGCAGTGCACCGGATGTGGCCATCACGGTCAACGCGCCTAATCAAGCGGGCAGCATCACGGCAACCGCTTCCGTCACCGCTACGACTCTGGATCTGGTGACCAGCAACAATCAGGCGAGTGTGAATACCCTCGTGGTAACCATTCCGGAAACGGGTGGTATTACCATTTATCTGCCGCTGGTCAAGAAATAGACGGTGCGGTAGATAAACGACTTACCCCCTCCGCCAATCCCCCGGCGGAGGGGGTTTTCTTATTACCGGAATTTGATTAGGGCCGGGGCTGCTGTTGCGTAATGCAGTGGATATTGCCGCCGCCCAACAAAATTTCACGGGCCGGGACGGGGACGATTTCCCGTTCCGGCATCAGCTCGGCCAACTTTTGCAGGGCAGGCTGATCGTACGGGTCGCCAAATACCGGCACGATAGCCGCGCCGTTTGCCATGTAGAAGTTGATGTAGGAACCAGCCAGGCGGTCGCCTTCTTCACGCGGCAGCGTGCCTTCAATGGCATCCACGCCTTCGCTTTCCTCGCGGGTGATGTAGATCGGCCCGGGTTGATGGATTTTGTGAACTTCAAGCCGGCGGCCGCGGGCGTCGGTCATGTGCATGAGCCGCTCATAGGCATCTGCCGAGATTTCGTACTGGGGGTCGTTTTTGTCATCCGTCCAGGTCAGCGCTACCACGCCGGGGCGGATGAAGCAGGCCAGATTATCCACGTGTCCGCTGGTTTCATCATTATAAACGCCTTTGCCCAGCCAGAGAATTTTCTCCACATTCAGGTATTCCATCAGCAGGTTTTCGATCTCGGATTTGGAAAGATGGGGGTTGCGGTTGGGATTGAGGAGGCATTCCTCGGTCGTCAGCAGGGTGCCCTGGCCGTCCACGTGAATTGAACCGCCTTCCAGCACCAGAGGCGCCTTGTAACGGTCTACCCACTCGATTTCGGCAACCTTGCGGGCAACCAGATCATCCTGATCCCAGGGAAAGTACAGACCGCCATCCAGCCCGCCCCAGGCGTTGAAATCCCAGTCCACTACGCGGGCAATCTTTCCGTTGGTGACGAAAGTCGGACCGCAGTCGCGCATCCACGAGTCGTTATACGAAAGTTCCACCACGCGAATGTGCCCCGGCAGCCAGTGACGGGCGTTTTGAAACTGGCTGGCAGAAACGCCCATGGTAACCCGTTCAAAGCGGGCAATCGCGCTGGCAACTGCTGCAAATGCTTTCTGAGCCGGTTTAGCGCCCAGCCGCCAGTTGTCGGGGCGTTCCGGCCAGAGCATCCAGCAGCCTGCATGCGGCTCAAATTCGCCGGGCATGCGAAAACCATCTCTGCGGGGAGTGCTTTCAATGAGATGAGACATGGTTGTTTACTCCTTATATGATTTCAACGTTTGATCAAGAATTCTCCAATAATCAGGGTGATGGCAACACCAACCAGTACCGGAATGGCGTAGCCCCAATCTATGGGTTCACCCGGCACCCAGATGAAGAAGACAATTGCCTGGAGGATGAACAGGACGCAGACAATCGTCATCAGGATGGCGGTCAGGTGATTGCCGGGTACGCGGTAAGGCCGCGGCCGGTCAGCATCAACGCGGCGCAGTTTTAGGAACGCCGGAAACATCGCCAGATAAGGCATGAGGAAGACGATTGAGGAAAAGGCAAACAGCGACCAGAACAATTCCTCGGCAGTGGCAGCCATCAGGCCGTAAATGACCAGAACAGCGCTGGAAACAATGCCAGTCAATACGTAAGCGCCTACCGGTGTTTTGTTGACGGGATGCAACTGACCGAAAAAGGCGGGCAACTCACCTTCGTTGGCGGCTTCGGCGGCGGTGCGGTTTGCGCCCATTGTCCAGGTGACCATGTTGGTCAGGAAGGTGTACAGTGCGCCTATCCCTAAAATGGTTACAATAACTCCGCCAAGGCCGCTTTCACCGAACAGGATTCTCAAAGTGTCAATTATACCGGTGACCAGCCCCAACTGTTCAGCGGGCAACGCCATCAACATGCCGATTGTGCCCATCAGGTAGAAGAAAGCGATCAGCAAGCCGGCGGTGATAATGGCGCGGGGGATGTCGCGCTGCGGATTTTGCATTTCCTCACCGGCGCCGGACATTAATTCAAAACCCATGAAGTTATAAACGATGACCGGCAGGAAGTATAAACCGGCATCCCAGCTGGGCAGAATGTTGCGGAATGAGAGATCATTGGCGACACCATGACGGGCTGCGTAAACAAACGCGCCAACGCCAATGACCAGCATGATCAGGGCTTTCATCAGCGCACCGATGTTGGGCACCCATTTGCCAATATCCAGCGCGATGATGCCGATGAGGACCGTGACCCAGGTCATGAGGATGCCGATCAGAATTTGCCCCCACAGGCTCAGGTCAGGGATGAATAATTGAGCAAACATGCCGGCAAACAGGACGTAAACCGAGGGCATCCACAAGGCCACATTGATCCAGTAAAGCCAGGTGGTGCGGGCAGCCCAGCGTTCGCCAAAGGCATTGCGAACCCAAACGTAGAGACCGCCTTGTTCAGGGTAGGTGGTGCCCAGTTCGGCCGTGATCAATCCGTAGGGGATGAAGAAAAGGACTAAAGTGATGATCCACCACGAGATTGAGGAAGGGCCAATTGCGGCGGATGGCGCCAGCGTGTCTATGACCAAAATGGCAGCCACGGTGAACAAAGTCATATCAATGCCGCGAAAGGCTTTTTTGAAGCCGTTGCTTTTTTTAGTGGTTGCAATTGCAGTTTCCATGAGGAAATCTCCTTGAGTCACTGGAAGAGAAATCTGCTTCGGCAGGGATGGGAAATTATCCCTGCCGAAGAAAACACCGGTTAGCGGTTGAGAAAATTTTCGATTTGTCCGCGGTGGAAGGCGGCCAGTTCAGCAGATGGTCGCTTCAAACGCGGGTAAAGCAGCCAGACCAAAATCCCTTTTTCGGTATGCAGGCGGTTTTCCGCCTGATCAAAGATGATGGATTGGGGTGAGTCCATAACCTCGTCGGTTACTTCCACACCGCGTGAAGCCGGCAGGCAGTGCATGAACTTGCAGTGGGCAGGGGCTTTTGCCATCAAATCCCTGTTGACCTGATATTTTGGCATGAAGGCAGCCCGGCGTTCGGGGATCTGATCTTCCTGTCCAACCCACCACCACAAGTCGGTGTAAATAAAGTCGGCATCTCGGACGGCCTCCACCGGGTCTTCAGTAATCCGCAAAGTGCCGCCCGAAACTTTGTTGTTTGCCTCTGCCCAATTAATCCATTCGGCGGGCGCCTGATACTTCTTTGGGGCTGCGTGGGTAAAATTCATGCCGAGCCGGGTACAGACCAGCATCAGGGATGAGAGGACATTGGTGGCATCGCCAATGAAAGTCACCTTCAAATCTTCCAGCCTTTTTCCGGCGGGAGCATGTTCGATCATGGTGAGGACATCACAAACAACCTGAGTGGGGTGGTTGTAATCGGTCAGACCGTTGATCACCGGAACGGTGGCGTATTTTGCCAGACCGGTAATGGTTTCATGTTTGAGGGTGCGTGCCATGATGGCATCACACATCCGGGAAAGAACCTGCGCGGTATCACCGAGCGATTCTCGCACACCCAGATGAATTTCACCCGGTTTCAAGTAGAGGGCGTGACCGCCCAACTCGGTCATGGCAACTTCAAAAGAAACGCGGGTGCGGGTTGAGGGTTCCTCAAAAATCATTGCGAGGGTCGCATCTTGAAGCAGCTTGGGGGTGCAGCCCTGTTTATCGGCTGCTTTGATGAGGCGGGTCAGTTCGATGAGGTTGAGAAGCTCCTCTTTTGTGAAGTCTTGGGTGTCAATAAAGTGTTTCAGGTTCATGAAATTCCTCCTATGTGATTATAGAAATGCGTATAGCCAGAAACTTAATCTCCAAAATCCTCGGGTCTGGGCAGCCATTCGTCAATGTTGCGCAGAATGCGCGGCACCAACGCATAACCTTTTACTCTGACACCGGGTATGGAGGGCAAGACTTTACCAAGAAAAGTGCGCATTTCAGCATTATCCTTAAAGCGAGCTTCAATGGAAATCTCCTGAGTGCCCAAACCATACGCCAGATAAGAGACTTCATGCATCTGCAGCAGGCGCTCAATGGCGGTATGTTCCTGTTCTGGTTCAACTTCAAGGAAAATATCCACCGTATTGACATAGCCGAAAGCCTGGGGGTCAAGGATGGACGTCAACCTGACTGCGCCGGATTCAACCAGCCGATCAATGCGGTTGCGAACGGTTCGCTCATTGGCGTTTAGTGCCCTGGCAATTTCAGAGGCTGATTTGCGGGCATCTTTGCGCAGTTCGAGAATGATCTGATAATCGAGATGATCAAATTCTGCTGATTTTGTCATGAATAATTCCGAAACGGAAATTTGAATTACCGAATAGGTAGGGTAATTATAGCAAAAATCGGTGGCCGTTTCAATAGGCGGAAGGTCGATCGGGTATTTTGTCATGGAAAATTGTGACGGTTGTAAATGGTTTGACCGGATTGTTGCGGGTACCTGGAGTGCCATCCACAAGCATAGGAATGGAGATTCCCGCTAACATTATTCACCTCAAGTCTGCATTCCGGAGATATGTTACAATTTTTTTCACTTGGATTGCTGATGAACGCTGAATTCACCCTTCCTACTCTTTATCCAACCGATCGAAGCGGGCCGGTGCGCTGGGTTTTATCGCACCTGAAATATCAATGGTGGCTGGTGATTATTGCTGTCATTGGAGCGCTGGGAAACGCCGGACTTGCCGGGGTGGTTCCGGTGATGATTGGGCAGGCAGTCAATCTGGTGAGCGGGGGTGCGTTTGAGGTCAATGGGTTATTAAGAATTGTTTTGATTATTGTTATATCGCAAACGATCCGTGGTTTTCTGCAGTTTGCCCGCAATTTTGGCTTTGAGGTGATTGCCCAAAGGATAGAACGCAATATCCGGCAGGAGTTGTATGTTTCACTCCTGGGTAAAAGCATGACCTTTCACAACCTGCAACCGGTGGGGGATACCATGGCGCGGGCTACCAATGATGTTCGCGAAGTGAATTTCTTATTTTCGCCTGGGGTCAATTTGGTCATTGGTTCGTTGATATTTATATTTGTCCCAATCTTTCTTGCCCCTCGTTATCATCCTTCGTTGGTGCTTGTCCCTCTTCTATTTGTTGTCGTTTATTTTATTCTTTTGAGGTTTTACCTGAAAGAACTTGAACCGGTTACCGACGAAGTTCGCCATTCTTTTGGCATTTTGAATACGCGGTTAAACGAAGCGTTGGATGGCATTGAAGTAGTGAAAGGGGCTGCTCAGGAAGAGGGCGAAGTGGCGCTGTTTGGCAAAAATGTGGATCGTTACCGCAAGGCTGCCGTCCGACAGGGGGATATTGAAGCGCGCTTTTTACCGGCATTGTTGCTGGCGGTTGCAATGGCTGGTGGACTGCTTCATGCGCTTTTGCTTTTCCAGAGGGGCTTAATAAATACTGGCGATGTGGTTGCCTATTTCGGTTTGCTGGTAATGCTTTCCTTTCCCACATTCGTTTCGATTTTTTCGTATTCTCGCATCTCGCTGGGTTTGGCCGGGGCGCGCAGAATTCTGGAGTTGATGAACCGGGAGAATAACCTTGATCAAAATGAACGGGGTTATCAGGGTAGGATGCGGGGGGAAGTCACCTTTGAAAATGTCTATTTTGCTTACCAAAACCAGGAAGCGGTATTGAAAAATATCTCGTTCCATGTAAAGCCGGGGCAAACCGTTGCCATTGTAGGGCAAACCGGCAGCGGAAAGACCACCCTGGTCAAGCTGATCAACCGCATTTACGATGTCAGCAGCGGCCGGATTCTGGTGGATGGCGTTGACGTACGTGATTGGAATCTGGAAGCACTGCGCCGGCAAATTTCCATTATCGAGCAAGATATTTTCCTTTTTTCCCAAACCATTGCGGAAAATATTGCCTTTGGTCACCCTAAAGCATCATTGGAGGAGATTGTCGAAGCGGCAGCCGCAGCGCAGGCTGACGAATTTATCCGATCTTTTGAAAAGGGCTACGATACGGTGATCGGCGAGCGCGGAGTAACCCTTTCGGGAGGCCAGCGCCAGCGGTTAGCCCTGGCGCGCGCCTTTTTGACCCAGCCAAGCATTCTTATTCTGGATGATTCAACCAGCGCTATCGACTCGGCAACTGAGGATAAGATTCAGCGGGCAATTTACACTGCGGCGCAAGGGCGGACTACCTTCATCATCACCCATCGCCTTTCGCAAATTCGTTGGGCGGATGTCATCCTGGTTTTGCGCAAGGGCGAACTGGTTGCAGCCGGCAGCCATGATGAATTGATGAAGAGCAGTGATGCATATCGCAATATCTTTCAGGAATTGTGAAAGGCGATACAGGAGCTTTCTGCCATGGGGTTTTTTGCCGGATTAGATGCGGAAAAATATGACCGAAAATACAGCGATCGAGAATTGATCCGGCGTATTTTGAACTATTTTCGACCGCATTTTGCAAGACTTTTTGGGGTCGGCTTTCTGGTTTTGATTGTTTCTGGGGCAGGGGCGTTGATGCCCATATTGGTATCCAGAGGCATTGATTATCTAAAAGATGAATTGACTCCAATCAACGTACTGTTTATTCCATTTGCTGTCATGCTGACGGGAGTTATTGCCTGGCTGGCAAACTGGCAGGCGCGGCGGTTGATTGTCCGTTCGGTTGCGGACGTGGTGGCGCGGCTTGCCAACGAGGCGTTTGCTTCAGCGGCAGAGCATGACCTGTCCTTTTATGATCAATTTTCCACAGGAAAAATTGCCTCTCGGATTACCAGCGACACGCAGGATTTTGGTCAGCTGGTGGTTTTGACCACTGATCTCATCTCGCAAGTCGTTGAATCACTGATTCTTGCGATTGTACTGGTCAACCTGGAATGGCGACTGGCATTAACCCTTTTTGCGATCATTCCGATTGTCGGGGTTTTGGCAATGAGCTTTCGCGGCCTGGCGCGTAAGGTCACGCGGGCGGGAATGCGCGCGATGGCAAATGTCAATCAGACCATCAAAGAAACGGTTTCCGGAATTGCGGTTGCTAAAAATTTCCGTCAGGAAGGGCGAATTTTCGAGCTGTTTGACCAGTCCAACCGTCTGTCGTATCAGGTCAATGTTCGGCGCGGGCTGGTACTTTCGATGGTTTTTCCGGTACTGAACACTGTCGGAGGCTGGATGACGGCACTGTTGGTATATGTAGGGGGAATGAGTGCTGTTCAGGGGGCTGTGACGGTTGGGGCCTGGTACCTGTTTTTATTAAGCCTCGATCGTTTCATGTTTCCGGTGATGAATTTATCGTCTTTCTGGACTCAAATTCAAAACGGCCTGTCGGCGGCTGAACGGGTGTTTGGATTGATTGATGCCGATCCCAGTGTCGTTCAAACCAGCGATGTAAAGGCTCCGCGATTAAGGGGACAAATTGACTTTAATCATGTTTATTTTCGATATACAGATGCTTCACCAGTGCTGGAGGATTTCAATCTACACATTTCTCCTGGAGAATCGGTAGCGCTGGTTGGTCATACCGGTGCGGGAAAGTCCTCGGTTGTGAAATTGATTGCACGATTTTATGAATTTCAAGGGGGTGAAATTTTGATTGATGGAATGGACATTCGCAGTTTTGATTTGGGTAGTTATCGCTGTCAATTGGGGATTGTGTCGCAGGTGCCGTTCCTATTTTCCGGAACATTATTGGAAAACATTCAATATTCCTGCAAAGGCGCAAGTGAGGAGGAAATTGAAAGGCTGGCTTATCAGATTGGAAATGGTGAATGGCTGGAAGCCTTGCCAGACGGTTTGATGACCCAGGTGGGTGAGCGGGGAGGCCGATTGTCCATGGGGCAGCGGCAGCTGGTTTCATTGATGAGGGTTTTGGTTCAGAAGCCGGCCATCTTTGTGCTGGATGAAGCCACTGCCAGTATTGATCCCTTTACTGAAAGACAAATTCAACAGGCTTTGGAAATGGTTCTTTCACAAAGCACCAGTATTTTGATTGCCCATCGATTATCTACAGTAAAAGCGGCCGATCGAATTATTGTTTTAGATCATGGAAAAATAATTGAGGAAGGCAATCATGAGGAATTAATGAATACCGGTGGTCATTACGCCGATCTTTATAATACCTATTTTCGACATCAGTCTCTGTCATATATTGATCAGGCTGGAAAGATGCGAGAAGAAGTAACCACTAAAATTGGGAGGCTAAGATGATTTATAAATGGATGACCTTGTTCAATCGCATTGACCCGATCATTACGGGTTTTATGGCGCGTTATTCTATAACCTTTTTGAGAATCAGCCTGGGAATCAATTTTTTCTGGTTTGGTGTGTTGAAGTTCTTTCCGGGCCTCAGCCCTGCGCAGGGATTGGCTGCAAGAACAATTGAAGTACTGTCATTTGGTTTGATTGGCAGCGAAATTTCTGTGCCGTTGCTTGCGGCGTGGGAATGTCTGATTGGATTGGGGTTGATCACCGGCAAGTTTTTGCGGGCTACCTTGTTGCTGCTGTTTCTCCAAATGGCAGGCACAATGACCCCGCTGGTTTTGTTTCCCGCCGAAACCTTCGTTCGTTTTCCTTACGCCCCGACTTTAGAAGGCCAGTACATCATCAAGAATCTGGTGTTAATTTCAGCGGGGTTGGTGGTGGGTTCTACCGTGCGCGGCGGTCGGATTGTGGAAAAGACAACCTGATTTGAAAAATTCGTATAGCCATGAAACTCAGCTTGTCTGCCGGAATAGTCTTGATCCTGTTGTTTTTGAGTGGCTGTACGGTTTTTGAAGCCGGCAACCTTAAGATTATTGATATGTGGGCTCAGGCTACTCTGTTAGCCCATTCGGAAAAAATGTCGGAGCACGCCTATCACATACCGGTTGGCAGTGATTCTCCTGTTTATTTTCAGATTGATAATGAGGGAGAGGAAAAAGACACCTTGTTAGGAGGTTTCAGTGAGATTTGTGAAAGTGTAGACATTGTTGGGGTAGAGGGAAACAAAATTCATCTTGAACCGGGAGAAAAGGTTGTTCTTTCTCCAAAGTCGGGATTGTCGGTTCAATTAAGAAATCTAAAGCAGGACCTGTTACCCGCTCAGAAAGTCAAAATCACTTTATTTTTTGGACGGCAGGGAGAAGTTGAATTAACCGTTCCGGTTAAATTGCCACAAAATTAACCTTCCTGACCTTCCAATTCGGAGATGAGCTCAAAAAACGCCTCAACGACTTTCGGGTCAAAGTGCTTACCGGCTTGTTCCCGTATGTAAGAAATTACCTCTTCTTTTTTCCATGCCGGGCGATAAGGGCGGTCGGATAACAAAGCGTCCCAAACATCTACTACGGCAAAAATTCTTGCTGCCAGAGGGATTTCCTCACCCCTCAAGCCACGTGGATATCCGCTTCCATCCCATTTTTCGTGGTGGCAGTAGGGAATTTCCAGCGCAGGTTTGAGAAATGGAATGCCGGATAAAACATCATATGCCATTTGTGGGTGACGGCGCATGATTTCCCATTCTTCAGGGGTCAATGGGCCGGCTTTATTTAGGATTGCATCGGGTATGCCCATTTTCCCAATATCATGGAGCAAAGTACCCCGTCGAATGTCGGGTAATTGCATTTCCGCTACTCCCAGTTTTTTTGCCAGTTCAAGTGTGATTTGTGTAACCCGTTGACTGTGGTTTTGTGTTTCAGCATCGCGAATTTCAAGGGCCTTTGCCCAGCCTTGCAGGGTTGTGTCATAAGCGATTTGCAATTCATTGACATGGTGCTGCAGGTCGGTAAGTAGTTGGATATCTTCAATTGCAATGGCGGCCTGACCTGCCAGCATCTCTAAAAAGGTCATCCACTCCTGAGTTGGCTTGATTTCGGCATATTTCCAGAGTTGAAGCAATCCCCAATCGTTCTTTTTTGTTACAAGGGGAACTCCCATATAATCCTCAAGGCCTTCTTTATCAATCAGTTCTTTGAATTCTAATTCTAGAATTGCGGATAGCTCTGACTTTTTGAGGTGGACAATTCGATCGAAATTGGTTTTCAAACCAGGACATTCCATTTGCAAGGCGGGAAGTTCGTTCGAACGGAATCCTTTACCTGCGGATAAATGATATTGGTTAGTTCGTGTGTCTTTTAGCCAGATACATGCTGCATCTACCTTTTGATGTTCTATCACCGCTTCTAATAACGCTTTTAAACGTTCCTGTAGATCTCTCCCATGGATTATGTTCAAGTCAATTTTTCTCAAAGCGGAAAGGTAATTGACAGTTTTTTGGGTTTTTTCTTGCAAAATTGTCCTCTGAATGGCATTACCAATCATTTCGCTCATCGCGATAATAATCTGTTGATCGGTATCATTAAAGGGTTTGTTTTTTCCAAGTAAAAGTGCACCAATTGGTTCTTCGCCAGAAATCAGGGGTAGTACTGCGGCATAAGGATGGTAGTGTTCAGAGTACTGTTGAAGGTAATTTGGGTCATTTACAACATCGTTTTGAAAATATGGCAGTTTGCTCCGTAAGGCATGACCGGTTATACCCTGGTCAATCGTGATTTCTTGTCCGATCCATTGCTGACCTTTTCCGACACCATCTACGAAACGGTATTTAGCATCATTTTCAGAAGATCTCAATGCCAAGGCAACAGTATCAATATCTAACAATGAACTGATGGTACGGATGATTACCTGTGCCATATCTTCAGTGGCATAAGTCTGACGGATACTTTCGGAAAGTTTCAACAAGGCAGATTGATAACGTTCATTCTTTTTTTGCGGAGTAATATCCTCGAACAAGGTGGCAAATTGACCGTTGACTGGAGAGAATGCAAAAACGCGGTAATACCGGTCCAGCTCTTGGGAGTAATTTTCAATCAAGGCTGGTTCACCAGTCAGGGCAACTTTGCCATATGTTTCAATCCAGTATGGCTCGGTATTGGGTAACACTTCAAGAACTGTTTTTCCAAGGATGGCATCCGAAGATAATCCGGTCAATTTTTCAAATGCAGGATTTACGGCAATGAAACGATAATCTTTAGGGTTGTCATTTTCGTCAAGTATCATTTCATGTAATGCAAAGCCGTTCAACATCGTTTCAAACAATTGCCGATAGCGTTGTTCAGTCACTCGAAGAGATGTTTTGTAATGCTCAATTTCGGTTATATCATGCCATTTTGCAAACAATGCTACATCCCCCGCGTATGGGATGGCTGTCAGGGATACTTCGGCAAGAAATTCGCTACCATCCGTACGAGTATGAAGCCATTGAAATGTGGTCGCCCCCTCTTTAAGGGCTTCTTTTTGGTATATTTCTGCTTTTTCTTTGCTCGGGTTGCCATCTGGTTGGATAGGTGGTGAAATTTGGTCCGGCGATTTCCCAATGATTTGCATTCGGTTGGCGCGAAGATTGAGCAAAGCAGGCTGGTTAAGGTCTATAATGACCCCATTGACAATCAGAAAACTTGGATCAGATGATTTTTGAAAAATTCGTTGAAATTTTTCTTCGCTCCTCAATAAATCAAGTTCACGCTGGCGGCGTTCTTTAGCCATATGCAGGGTTGAACGAAGAGAATAATCATTGATGGGTTGAAAAATAAAACCATCAATCAATGGACTAACCATTGATAGAAACTGCTCAGTGATTCGTTGAGGTTGAGGCTTGAGTATTAATATCAAAAGTGCCCGGTTGTTCTGTCGAATCTCCGTGAGGCATTCCATCATTTTGGTTTCTGGAACAGCATCAAAGTCAAAAAGAATTACAATTTCCTTTACGGTTGTACAACAAATTTCCAGCAAGCTTTCATAAGTCTCGATAATACTAATTTCTATCCAACCCATCAAATTTAATTGACTTGATAGGGTATGGATGAGCAATTCATTTTTTGAAATAAGTACCACTTTAGAAGGAAACATAAAATGTATAAAGTGAATTGATTATACACTCATGATAATATAATGTATCACAATAATCATGTATTTGCTGTAAAAGACCGATAAAAAAGCATCCCACATTTGTGCAGGATGCTTTTTTATAACAAACCGGCGCTTTCAACAGCAGTTAACCATTAAAACTTTCAATATCCTTCCATCCAGTGGTTACATAGGTGGTTAATTCACTGACGCTCAGGTCTTTGATTCCTAATTTTTCCAGTGTTCTTCCGCGCCGCCAGTAATCAGTGCGGTGGATGATGCAGGCCAAACGTATCACGCTGTTGATCCCATTGACCGAAACGCCATAGCGTTCGCCCAATGAAGCAATCGGAACCAGACTCATTGGAACATCTTCAAAGATGTAACGGTGGTTGAGGGTGGCTGGGGCTTTAATCCCATAGTAACCGGTCTGATTATGAATGCGATCATAAAGGGTTTCTCCGGTAACGTTGTATGCCAGTTCCAACCACTCCAAGGCTGTGCGGGCACGAATGCCCAAAGCTGAAGCGACCGTAACCCTTTCACGATCGAGAATTTCCAAAACGCGAGCAACCGAGGGGGTGACCCCGTCAATGTAAAATTGAAAATCGCCATGTGTGGCTTCAATCCATCCTGCATTGAGGATCGTCAAAGCCGGATGAAAAATTGCCCCCATGTTATTCAAACCGGTGTGCAGCACATTAACACCATCAATGTATTGCGGAAAAGCAACTCGGATTTGTTCAAGTACCAAAGGAGTTTTAACAGCAGGTAGAGCTGCCAGTGGAACTGCCTCCTTGATGCGGAATATGCGTGCCTGGGCAGGGCCGTCTGCTCGGCTGGCATAGATAAAGGTTTCTGCCTCTGCTACGTTGACCTCGACATTGCATCCGCTTCTTCGAAGAATGACATCAAATTCAATTGCACCAAGCGTTCTGCCCGGATGAAGGATGATGGTTTGTCCTTCTTTCAGGTGGCAGGCCATTTTCTGGGCGATTTCTGCATGAGCAGAAGATGGCAATACCACCATGATGACCTGAGCATCTTTGATGGCAGTGCCAATGTCGTCGGTAACGATTCGAATTTTTCCAAATCCTTTAGGCCCGCCTTCGTAACTTTCCAGATCAATTCCCCCCCGCTTGGCAATGATTTCAACATGGGCATAGGTGCGGTTGTAAAGTGTTACCTCAAAACCCATTAAAGCCAGATGGGCAGCCATAGCTTTACCGCCGTTACCCGCGCCTATTACTGCAAATCGTGATATTTCAGCCATTGGATTACCCTCCCGATTTGAAGAATTGTTCCAGTCTTTGGAGTTCAGAAATGGGATTTCCATTTTCATCAACCGCATGACAGGCTCCGTTAATGATGCGTGTGCGGATCATCCCTCTGCCAAAGCGGTTGTTTTTCAGTTGGGGAGCGTCCAGAATGCCCGTGGTGACAGATCTTGCCAGAACGTCAGGGTCAGTGAAAGGATCGCGGGTTGAGTCATGGGAGAGGCTTTGAATTGCCAGGAGAGTGACTTTCGCCTCTGAAACAAGATTTTCTTTCTGCTTAATAATATTGGGATTATAGATCATGTCTGGCTGACCACCCAGTGCATTCTCTATCGCACGCCGAGCCATTTTGGCAGCTTCGATGACCTCGTCAGCAGTGGCTGCATGGTCAGCCTCCGAATGACCAACAATATGGACAATATCCGGTTTGAGCGCCATTTGTAAGTAGATACTGGCAGCCAGATGAGCTCTGGCGGAAGGCGGGTCAAGCGGATAAGACAACAGGCCAGTGCGAGTTTGAGTCCAGATCCGAAAATCCGCACCGATGAGCGGTTGAATCAGTTCAAGAATTGCCAGCATCTTGGCCAGGTCCATACTGTCTGAAGTGCCGGGCGGGCTGTTGAACATCAATTGTGCGATGTAATCCTTCACCCCAAAGGCTTTGGCATTATAGGCAGAAAGGAAAGCAGATACAACGAAAACCACATCAGGCGCATCTCGCATTCCCCAATGATGTGGTTCGTTCAATTCTACCGGGATATTTCTATCCCCGTACCAAGCCATGACACGCTGATGCTCACGGATGGAGCCGGCTAAATCCCATGGACCGCGGCCATCCATTTGATTGAACCAGAATAGCGGAATGGCACACCAGGCGTTATTAATGGTTTCTACGTACAACTCAGCCAGACGAATAAAGTCATCTGTGCCTGAGTATGTTCGTAATAGGGGGTAGTTACCGGTTCGAGATGCCTGATAGAGCGTGCGGTAATCCGCCGCAGAACGTACCGGAACACCGCCTGCGCCTTTACGGCGCGGATCTTGTCTTTCTGGGTGGAAAAAATTTTCCTGGGCATCTTGGTCAATACCCAAAGAGATCACATCCAGGACTCGTGCCTCAGCAATTTTTCGTATACCATCTCGGGTATCTTCCAGGCTGGGTAAACCAAAATGATGACGCAAGAGAGGAAACGGCGCTTTCCATAAACGACGCTCAACCGTAGTTTGGGGAAAAGCGGATTTTCCAGAATGTTCAGTTTTTTCACCACGCAGGTAGGTTAAAGTGTCCTCCGTTAATTCGGAACCATCAAAAATTTTTTCAAAAAAACCGAGCCTTTTGGCTCGTTCGGCAACCGGTGGTGTACCGGCAAAAGCAAAACGAATTCCTTTTGACCTTAATTCATCAGCGGCTTCCGCAAATTCACCAAGTAATCTTTCCCCAGTTTCAGGAGTCAGGCGGTATGAAACCCCAACCAAATCAGCTTTTTCTCGAATTGCTGCCTGAATAAACTCTTTTACCGGCACCGCTGGGCCTAAAAAGACTGTTCGCCATCCAGCCATTTCTGCCAGCTTGAGAAAATTGCTGACACCGGCAACATGGACACATTCTCCCAGTGCACCGGCAACGACTGTTTTCATGCACACCTCCATTTCACACGCAAAAAGGGGCCACAAAAATTTTTCTTCATCCACCAATAAGTTTTTCAATGTTGGGTGGGTGATGGCGAATTGAACTTGACGCCATGTAATTCTGGTATTTTTATTATAACTGATTTTTTTCCGCCTCTGATTTTGTAACAAAATCACGCCAAAGTCATCTAATTCAATGGCAAGACCAATCAAAGGAGTGGAACCTCAATGGCTGAAACAAAGGTCAATCATCCCAAAGTGATCATTTTTACAACGCCGACCTGCTCATTTTGTAACATGACTAAAAAGTACCTGCGCGAGAAAGGAATCCGGTTTAAGGAGGTTGATGTCAGTCGTGATCCTGTTGCCGCTCGAGATATGGTAAAACGCTCGGGGCAGATGGGCGTGCCGGTTTTGGATATAGGTGGGAAGATCGTGGTCGGATTTGATCGTCCAAAAATCAACCAGTACTTAGGAATTAAATAAATTCAGGAGGCTGAAATGACAGAAATTAAAGTTCAACCTATGGGGGCTCGCATTCTAGTAAAACCGCTGGAGCAGGAAAGCAAAACCGCAACTGGTTTATATATCCCCGATACAGCCAAAGAGAAACCACAAACGGGTGTGGTTGTTGCTGTAGGGGATGATGAGGACATCAAACTCAAAGTGAATGACAAAATTTTATTCGCAAAATATAGTGGAACAGAAATCAAGCTGGGCGGTGATGATTATCTCATCATGGAATGCGGTGATGTTTTGGCTAAGGTACTTGATTAATTGAGATTAGCATTTCAACAAAAAACAGCCGGTTCCACAAGCCGGCTGTTTTTTTTGTTGTCCCTGTGGGGAGGTGATAACTATAAAAATGGCCAGTTTTAACCTGGCCAAAATAACGGGGCTGAAACTGGTATTTGTGCAGATTACAAAACCAAAGGTTTCATTGAAAATCAAAAGGAATTAAACCGCCGTATCAGAGCCATTCAATCATCGTGAATCGGAGGTGAATCCCAAAAATCAACTTCTAGAAGTCTGTCCCTTTTTGTTTTTCCACAAAATCTTGAAAGGAATTGAAGATGAAACGAGTAAATTATTTTTGGATGCTGCTGATTGCATTCTCGCTGGTGATGAGTGCCTGTCAGCCAGCTGTCGAAACAATTGAAGTTGAAAAAGAAGTTGTCAAAACGCAAGTGGTCGAAAAGGTTGTGGAGGTTGAGAAAGAACCCTCCGAGGTACTTTCTTTCTCGACTCCTCACCCAATTCTTTCGGATGTGCGAGTACGTCAGGCGATGGCTTACTGCACCAATAAAGACGAAATCATCCAGGCTGTTTATCCTTTTCTCTCACCAGAAGAGCGGGCTGAACTGGTGATGGACACTTTCATCCCCAAAAATCACTGGGCATATGCTGGGGATGAAAATGTAACCATTTATCCATTTGACCCGGAAAAGGGTAAAGCTTTACTAGAGGAAGCTGGTTGGACGGATGAAGATGGTGACAATGTTCGCCTGAACGCGGATGGTGAACCATTGATGTTGGAACTGGTTTTGACAGAAGCACCACACCGCAAGATATTGGCTCCGGTCTGGCAGCAACAGATGAAAGCATGTGGTATTCGCGTAGCCGTAAACCATGTACCTTCCACATGGCTGTATGGGGATACTACCGGTTTGGCTCGCCGTGAATTTGAATTGGCGGACTATGCCTGGGTTGGTCAATCTGATCCCTCTGGCAGAACCTTGTATGCCTGCGATCAAATTCCTACCGCGGAAAATAACTGGGAAGGTCAAAACGCGATGGGATGGTGTAACCCGGTTGCCTCACAAGCCATTGTGAAAGCCACCAACACCATCAATCAGGAGGACCGCAAGGAACCGTACAAGATTGTTCAACAAGAATTCACCAAAGACATGGTTTCTTTACCGTTGTACAATCATCTGGAAATTTTTGCGTCCAATCCGAACTTGAAGGGATTTAATCCCCAACCGGGTGAGGAGTATTACAGTTACAACGTCGCTGAATGGGAAATCCCCGGAAAAGATACGATTGTGATCGGCTTCACCCAGGAACCGGCTTCGATGTTTGCACTGGTGGAACAGGGTGTTTCGGCGATCATCGCCAACTCACTTGTGCATGGCCTCGCCTTCTCTACAATCAATTACGATTTTCAGGGGATTGCTCAAAAGGTACCTTCTACCCTGGATAGTGGTCTGGCTCAAAATCTGGATGTGGAAGTCAAGGAAGGCGATCTTGTTTACGACGTGGATGGCAATCCGACTGAATTAAAAACCGGCGTAGAGGTTTATAACTCTGCGGGTGAGGTGGTGACCTTTGATGGCACGCCGATTACAATGAAACAACTGACCGTTGAATATCAGTTCCGCGATGATATGGTATGGTCGGATGGCACGCCGGTCAGTGCTGCAGATTTTGCCCTGCGGTTCAAAATTGACTGTGATGAAAATTCAGGCGCAACCTCATTCAATACCTGCCGATCTATTCAATCCTATGAAGTGAATGACAGTGGTTATACCGTAACCTATCTGCCGGGTGTTCAGGATCCGCTCTACTTCCGGGCTTTAATGGATCCGCGTTTGTCAAATGTTTATCCTGCGCATCGCGTGCTGGCGGATGGGCGCAAACTGGCAGACGTTCCCGCTGAAGAGTGGGCAACCTTACCAGAAATTGCCGAATTCCCAATTGGTGTTGGCCCCTACGTCCTGAAGGAATGGGTCAAAGGCGAAAAGATGGTTTTTGAAGCCAATCCCTATTACTATGGCGGAGCACCCAAGACCAAAACCATCGTCATCTCAATCATCACCCCTGATAACGCCGAAGCCCAACTGTTGGGTGGGCAGGTAGATATCCTGGATAGCACAACGCTCAATACGATTTCAGATGCGATGAGAAAAGCAGCGGATGAAGGGAAAATTAACCTTTACACCTTGCCCGGCGGAACCTGGGAACATATTGACATGAATCTTTATCTGCCGTAACCCCTTTTGTAAAAAGGGTTTCGGAAAATCGGTGTGGCGCTGCAGGGCGCCACACCGACCTGTAATCGAGTTCTGGGAGGGTGACCCTGCACGCCCTTCAAGAAGTCCGTTACAGGAAGCCTGAAAATTTAAGGAGAACTCTCATGCTTGGGTATATTGCTCGCCGTTTGCTTCAGATGGTGGGTGTGGTGTTGATTTCGGCTGTTGCCACCTATGCCCTATTGAATCTTGCACCGGGCGGACCGTTGACCGGCTTGCGCCAACAACAACAGGGTCGTAATCGTATCACTGCGGCGGATATTGCTCGAATCCGGGCATATTATGAATTGGACCTATATTTACCCATCCGCTTCAGTCGATGGCTGATCGGTCAACCCCGGGGTAGTATTGAAGTGGGTGGGGTGGAATGGTTTGCGAACACACCCATCGGCTGTCGACAACCGATTGAAAAAAATATCCGCAATGAAAAAGGCAAGATCGAGACAAAGGTTGTCGGATGTGAAGACCTTGTTTATCTGCGTGATCTGGCAGGCAGAAAGGTTAGCCGTGGGATTTTGCTGGGCGATTTTGGGGCATCGTGGAAGTTGCTGCGAGATCGGCCGGTGAGTGACTTGATATTAAGCAGATTACCCAAAACCATTGAGCTGATTGGGCTTTCGACGTTACTTTCTCTGCTGTTGGGCATTCCGCTCGGAATTTATTCGGCGGTAAAACAGTATTCACGTTTTGACTATATATTTACTTCACTGGCTTTTCTTGGCTCGGCCATGCCAACCTTCTTCTTTGGGATTTTAATGATTCTGATCTTTTCGATTTTACCCAAATCAGCGGGGCTGCCTTACCTTCCACCGGGAAGCGCTTCTGCGGTACGGGAATATGCTGTACCACTGTTGGGAACAATTCAACCCGATACGGTCGCAGACCGGTTAATGCACCTGGTTTTGCCAGTAATTACACTCACAATTGTGAGTGTGGCTTCCTGGAGCCGTTTTATCCGCGCCAGTATGCTGGAAGTGTTACGGCAGGATTATGTGAGAACAGCAAGAGCAAAGGGGCTCAAGGAAAAACTGGTCATTGTAAAACACGCCTTGAGAAATGCATTGATCCCTTTTGTTACCATCGTTGTGTTTTCAATTCCATCTTTATTTGGGGGAGCAATCATTACCGAAACAATTTTCTCCTGGCCGGGCATGGGGCGTTTGTACTTCCTGGCGCTGGGTGATTCGGATTTTCCGGTGGCGATGGCAATTTTGTTTATTACTGCCGTATTGACCGTTATTGCAACATTAATTCGCGATCTGGTCTATACCGCAATTGACCCGCGCATTCGATACAGTTAGGAGATCAGGATGGCTGCTCAAGTTGAATCCATAACCTTGTCCAACGATTATCCCAAAGAAGAAAGCCCATGGAAACTGGTGTTCCGCCGTTTTCGGAAACACAAACTGGCTATGATTTCGCTTGGGGTGATGGTAATTTTGTTTTTGATCACTTTGTTTGCTCGCCAAATCACTCCTTTTGAAGTGGATGAAATTACAGTGGGAAATTACTTTCTGAAGCCGGGTTCTGTGCAGGAGGCTACGGGCAGAGTGCACCTTTTGGGAACAGACCATTTGGGGCGCGATTTATTCTCACGATTGATCTATGCGGGGCGAATCTCGCTCACCGTGGCCTTGTTATCGGTGCTGATTTCCAGCGTAATTGGAGTGACCATTGGCGCGATTTCTGGTTATTATGGCGGCTGGGTGGATAATCTCTTAATGCGGATTGTCGAATTCTTTCTCACAATCCCCTCGCTCCCCATTCTTTTGATAATTTCAGCCATGCTCTTGAAAAATCAGGACGCAATCCCAATTCCAAAGTATTTTTTGGAGTTGGCCGGAAAATTGATGTTGCTTGAAGTCCGCGAAGCACGGCAGGCGGTATTAATTGTGCTCGTTTTGGCTGGCCTGGGTTGGTTGACTTCGGCGCAATTGATGCGGGGAATGGTGCTTTCTCTTCGCAATCAAACCTTTGTTGAAGCTGCCAAAGCGATGGGAGCAGGGGGAGGTTGGATTATTTTTCGACATATGATACCAAATGCCATGGCGCCCATCATCGTGGATGCGTCACTCAACATGGCAAACTATGTTGTAGCAGAGGCTGCACTTTCATTTCTTGGGTTTGGCATTCAAGAACCCATTCCGACCTGGGGGAACATGCTTTCTGCGACCCAGGCGTATATGCTGAATATGCCGTGGCTGCCATTAATTCCGGGCTTGCCGATATTTTTATGTTCTCTAGCTTTTAATTATATTGGGGATGGCTTACGAGATGCTCTTGATCCGAGGTTGAAATTATGAAAATGCAAAATGAACCACCAGTATTGAGTGTGCGTAATTTGAAAACCCATTTTTTTACCGAAGATGGGATTGTAAAAGCAGTAGATGGAGTGGATTTCGACCTTTATCCCGGAGAGATTTTAGGATTGGTCGGAGAATCGGGCTGTGGGAAGAGCGTAACTTCATTATCCATCTTGAGATTGGTTGGGGTGCCGGGAAAAATTGTGGATGGAGAAATCTGGTTTGAGGGAAAAAATTTGCTGACCTTAAGCGAAACTGAAATGGTTGCAATGCGCGGGAATCGCATGTCCATGATCTTTCAGCAGCCACAAACCAGCCTAAACCCGGTTTTTAAGATAGGCGATCAGGTGGCAGAAGTGTTTACCATTCATAAAAATCTGCCTAAAAAGGAAGCCTGGGAAAAGGCGGTTGAACTGCTGCATCTTGTTGGAATTCCGGATGCAGAGAAAAAAGCTCATGCTTTTCCCCACGAAATGTCTGGTGGACAGGCGCAGCGGGTGATGATCGCCATGGCGCTGGCACTTAACCCAACTTTATTAATCGCTGATGAACCTACAACAGCTCTGGATGTGACCATTCAGGCGCAAATTATGGACTTGATCCTTGACTTGCGTGAAAAAATGGGGACGTCCGTTATCCTGATCACCCATGATCTGGGAGTGATTGCGGAAATGGCAGACCGCGTGGCAGTAATGTATGCCGGTCAAATTGTAGAGCAGACAAGTGTTCAGGAGTTATTCGCCAATCCTCAACACCCTTACACGAAAGGATTGATGGGGTCAATCCCAGTTTTAGGAAAGGTAACGCGACGATTAGAGGTGATTCCAGGCTCTGTTCCTAATCTCATCAGTCTGCCTCAAGGGTGTCGGTTTTCTCCGCGTTGTAAAGCAAGAATTGAGCAGAATTTGGAAATATGCCTGAGGGAAACTCCGATGCTTTTAGAAACGAACAGTAATCATTTATGCCGCTGCTGGTTATATGATCAGCCAAAAGATGTTGTTACTGCCTTAGCGGAGGTGAAGCATGAATGAGTCACTTCGATCCCATTCTGCCAGGATGGAATTAATTCAGGTGCGTAACCTGAAGAAATATTACACAGTTCGCAGTGGATTTTTTCAGCGGGTTCGCGCTTGGGGCAAAGCGGTTGATGATGTATCATTTGATATCCTGGATGGAGAAACACTCGGTCTGGTCGGTGAGTCAGGATGCGGGAAAACAACCATTGGTCGGACAATGCTCCGTTTGATTGAACCAACAGCGGGGGAAGTGTACTTTGAAGGGAACAATGTGTTCACTTTGAGTGGTGGGGCTTTGCGAACAATCCGCCGGAATATGCAGATCATCTTTCAAGATCCATTTTCCTCGTTAGATCCACGAATGCCCGTAGGCGAGTCGATTATGGAAGGTTTACGCATCAATCGAATTGGGAACCGCAAAGAACAGTTTGATATCATGATTGATGTGTTACGTAAAGTTGGGCTGGAAGATTATCATGCCCGACGGTATCCTCACGAATTTTCAGGCGGGCAACGGCAAAGGATTGGAATTGCCCGGGCACTGGCATTACGCCCACGATTTATTATTTGTGATGAACCTGTTTCTGCGCTGGATGTTTCCATTCAATCGCAGGTCCTGAATATCCTCAAAGATTTGCAGGAAGAGTATGGCTTGACCTATTTGTTCATAGCGCATAATTTGAGCGTTGTGGAACATATCTCCGACCGGGTAGCAGTGATGTACCTTGGAAAAATCGTGGAACTGGCACAACGGGAGGATTTGTTTCGAAATCCATTGCATCCCTATACACAGGCATTATTGTCTGCAATTCCAATCCCTGATCCATCTCTCAAGAAAAAACGAATCATCTTGAAAGGAGATGTTCCCAGTTTATTTAATCCACCCCAAGGATGCCGTTTTCACCCGCGTTGTCCTTTTGTTAAAGAGCAATGCAAGGTAGAAATTCCACCTTATCGCGAAGTGGAAAAAGGGCATTTTGCATCCTGTTGGTTGAACGAATAACGGCGTATAATTTTGATGATGGATTGTGGGATTGTAATTCGCCCGTTTCAACAAACCGACCGTGACGCATTATTGAAAGTTGCCGCTGACACAGCTTTTTTTGGTGATCCGGTAGAGTATTTCATGGAAGACCGGCGCATATTCTTAGACGCCTTTTATGTTTACTACACTGATCACGAGCCGGAGCATAGTTGGGTGGCAACTTATGAGGAGTGCGTCATTGGTTTCTTGACCGGTTGTTTCGATACGACCCTGCAACGCGAATTTACTGCCAGGGTACTGGAACCAAAAACCCTGAGGGGAACGCTGAGCGGTAAATATCGCATGGGGAAAAAGTTTTTCCGCTATCTGCTCAATTATTCTATGAGCAAAATAAGATCCCCCAAAAACCATCTGGATTTATTGCAGTACCCTGCTCATTTCCACATCAATGTCATAAAAGAGTGGAGAGGTCGGGGTATAGGAAAAAATTTGATTGAGAGATTTTTGGATCAATTAAAGGCAGTAAACATTTGTGGTGTTCATTTACAAACTACCAGTTACAACAAAGCCGCTTTGTATCTTTATGAAAAAATGGGGTTTCAATTGCTTTTCTCTACCCCCTCTTATTTATGGCAAAACCTTGTGAATGAACCGATATTTGAACTCACTTACGGAATGAAACTATAACTGTGAAAAAATGATTAAACCTTATACAGCTTTTAATTTGCAAATCGCTTGCAATTTTGATAGGATGATGTATGGACCACTGTTTTTAAGAAGGTCGAGTAGAATTTAAGGGATGGATAAAGAAATCGCTCAACTGCAGAAAAAATCCGATTAAAAAACTGGCTTGATGATGTCTTTTATCAAGAGATCGGCTATCAGAAGTATTCGCAGTCAGATGCGTTTGATTGTGTTATTTCTTCTTGCCGCTTTTTTGATTATTGATGGTTTGGGTATTTGGTTGTTTATTTATCGCATTGAAAGAAACAGCTGGAAAGAAAGACAGAACGAAGCAATCGTTAATGCCGGTAACACCATCTCACAAACATTGGCACAGGTACAATCAGCGCTTTACTGGTTGGGCAATTTCGGCGATCCAGCAAGGCTTGAAGACCCGGTCGTGATTCGCACATTGGAGAGTCAGCTCCCGGATTTAATGGAGTTTGTCTATTTTGATCGGGATGGAAATGTCCTGTCAAAAGTAGCATTTGATGAAGAAATCCTGTTGGCTAATGTTGATCAGGTCATCTACACAAATTGGTTTTTACAAGCGAGGAATGGCAAAACATTCATTGGAAATATTCAATACTCACCCGCTAATAAGCCATATATCATTTTTTCGGCCCCTGTTTTCCTGAACGGAAATGTTCTGGCGGTTCGCCTGAGTGCAGAGTTTTTACGAGAGGTTGTGGAGGGGATACAATTTGGAGCAGAAGGGAGGGTCTATATTCTTGATCGGGACGGTTCAATAATCGTTCATTCCAAATCTGCACTCAGTAATGCTCAAATCAATATTCGTAATCGTCCTGAGGTGGTCAAAATTTACACTTCTGGTAATAAAATCTGGAGCGGTGAATATACCAACTTTGAGGGAGTGTCTGTCGCGGGTGTTAGTACGCCGATTCCAGCTACAAACTGGGTATTGATTATTGAAATTCCTGTCAGTGAAGTATATGAAAATACCCGGCTTGCTGCAATTCTGGTTATTGGTGGAATGCTGTTGCTGGGAATTGTTTTATTCCCTCTCTATTACCTGCTTTTTGAACATTTTTTGATGAAACCATTGAGTGATTTGGTCTCCGGGTCGAAAAGAATTGGAAAGGGGGAATTGGACTACCGCGTACCGGTTTTACAAACTGCTGAGTTCAATGATCTGGGATTTTCAATCAATCAGATGGCCGCTGATTTGCAGGAAAGAGACATTGCGCTACGCATCCAATATCAGGCACTTCAACAAGAAATAGAAGATAGACAAAAAGCAGAAGAAGCTCTGCGGATTCTAAATCAAGACTTGGAACAGCGAGTTTATGAACGTACCCAACAACTTACTGTAATCAATGAGAATTTGAAAAAGGAGATTGAAGAAAGAGAGAGGTTGGAGCGTTTGTATCAAAATATGATTGAAAGAATGCCGGCAGTATCTTATGTGATGAATCTCAAGAAAGAATTCTCCTTTGCTTTTGTAAGTCCTCAGATACAAGCCCTGACCGGTTGGGAGCAGAAAGATTGGATTGATAATGACGATTTTCGATTAAAGTGCATTCACCCGGAGGATGTTCAGGAGTTTATGGCATCCTTGAAAAGGTGTATTGAAAATCACGAGCCCTTCCACCATGAATACCGTATCATTCATCGAAATGGGGATATTGTATGGGTGGAAGATTTTGCATCTCCGTTACTTGATGGTAGTAAACAGGTTGAATCCTATCAGGGGGTGATGTTGGACATCACCAATCGAAAGAAAGCAGAAGCCGAACTGATTTATAATGCTTATCACGATGTTTTGACCGGTTTGGTTAATCGGGCTTATCTTGTTGAACGATTAAACTTGCTTCTTTCAAGGAGGCATCCATACTCCGAACAACCCTTGTTCAGTTTATTGTTTATGGATTTGGATCGGTTTAAAATCATCAACGATAGTCTGGGGCATCGTATTGGCGATCAATTGCTGGTTGAGGCAGCCCGTCGGCTACAAATTAACCTATTCCCGACCAGTACGCTGGCACGTTTTGGCGGTGACGAGTTTGTGATTCTGATTGAAGGGGATGACCCGCGCAGAGATGCAATTCAGCTGGCGGATAAAATTCTCCTCGATTTTCAATCGCCATTTGTTCTTGATGGGAAAACTTTATTTACGACCATAAGTTTGGGGTTAGTCATTGATAATGGTGAATATGTAGAACCTGATGAAGTTTTAAGGGACGCAGATATTGCCATGTACCGAGCAAAGGCGCGTGGCAGAGCTTGTTATGAAGTATTTTCCAAGCCATTTTTGGATCAGGTGATTAATCGGCATCAAATTGAAGCCTTGTTGCGGGATGCGTTGAACAGAAATGAATTTAATTTGTACTATCAGCCCATTATTTCACTCAAGGATAGCCGCGTAGTTGGTTTTGAAGCTTTAATCCGCTGGATCACCCCCCAACATGGTTTGATTCAACCTTCTGAATTCATATCTTTGGCGGAAGAAACCGGATTAATCCACCAAATTGATCGTTGGGTAATGCACGAAGCCTGCCGTCAGGTGCATGAATGGTACGAAAAAGGATTATCCCCTTTCCCATTCACGGTTAGCGTAAACCTTTCGGGTAGTCTGTTACAACAAGGGAATGTGGTGGGAATGATTCATGAAATTCTGGAAGAAACGGGAATTTCACCCAATTCCTTAAAGATCGAGTTGACGGAAAGTGTTTTCTTGGAAACCAGCCCATCTGTCAATCAGCAGCTTCAAAGCATCCGTGATCTTGGAATTCATTTGCAAATTGATGATTTCGGTACCGGGTATTCCTCACTTTCTTATTTGCAACGTTTTCCGATCACGGCAATTAAGATTGACCGCAGTTTTATCAGTAGAATTGGTGCTCAATTTTCCGGTACCGAAATTGTTCAGGCAATTATTGTCCTTGCCAAAGAATTGGGTTTGGAAACAATTGCGGAAGGAATTGAAACAATCAGCCAGCTTCACTGGTTGAAAGAAGCTGGCTGTGATTACGGGCAGGGCTATTTGCTTTACCGCCCAATGGATGCTGAGTCTACCGAAACGCTGTTGAGGAACATCGGCAAAGACGAAAATGCTGATCAAAAGTTGTAATTGATGATCGGTTCTATGGCTGTTTTAATGCAAGAACATGCCAATTAAACCTTGTCCATTACCAAAAGCAACGATTAAACCGGCAAACACCACTGAAACCATAGACATTAACTTTATTAAGATGTTCAGGGATGGGCCGGCAGTATCTTTGAGGGGGTCGCCAACGGTATCTCCAACCACGGCTGCTTTATGAGCCTGTGAACCTTTTCCACCAAACTCGCCAATTTCAATATACTTTTTGGCGTTGTCCCATGCCCCGCCCGCATTGGACATCGTAATAGCCAGGGCAAAACCTGTTGCCAGTGTTCCAGCCAACAGACCGAGAACACCGGCAATCCCAAAAACCACTCCAACAACAACCGGAACAATAATCGCGGCCAGCGCTGGCGCTATCATTTCTTTTTGGGCAGCTGCGGTACTGATGGCAACACAGCGGGCATAATCAGGTTTTTCTGTTCCTTCCAAAATGCCGGGAATTTCATGGAATTGCCGGCGTACTTCTTCCACCATGCCAGCTGCGGCACGACCAACGGCACGCATGGTCATGGAAGAAAATATAAATGCGGTTCCCACACCGGTGAACAAACCGGCAAGAACGGCTGGATTAAGGAGGGTTACGTTGTAATACTCCATAAAATTCTGCATTGTCATTTGTGCAACACTAACAACTTGATTACCAATGGTAACTTCTTTGATGCCCCGCAACTCCATCAAAACCAAACGAACTTCTTCAAGATAAGCCGCCAGAAGTGCCATGGATGTAAGCGCCGCCGAACCAATTGCAAAACCTTTGCCGATTGCCGCAGTGGTATTGCCCACCGCGTCCAATTGATCGGTGCGCTCGCGCACAACCTTATCCAATCCAGCCATTTGTGCATTCCCGCCGGCATTATCGGCGATTGGCCCGTAGGCATCGGTCGCAAGGGTAAAGCCCAGCGTAGAAAGCATGGCGACTGCAGAAATACCCACACCAAAAAGACCCATCAATAAATTTTCCGCACCACCAGCAACATAGTAACTGAAAATGATGCCAATCACAACCGCAGCAATGGGTAAGCCACCTGATTCCATTCCAACAGCAAGGCCTTCAATCAGGGCGGTGGCAGGGCTGGTATGAGCCTGTGCGGCAATATCGCGGGTTGGCTGAAAGGCATGCGAGGTGTAATATTCGGTGGCCTTACCAACAACAATACCCACAATTAAGCCAGCAAGAATGCACAACCAGATAGCCAGCCAGTTAGGCAGGGCAAGCAGGAACAGGATTGGGAGAGAAATAACGGCAATGCCAAGCGAGCTGAGGTATAACCCTCGGCTCAAAGCGCTGATTAGTGCTGACTGATCTGCATCCTCCCGGGTTCTGACAAGATAAATTGCCAAAATGGACAAAATGATGCCAATTGCCGCCAAGGCAATTGGAGTAGAAATGTAAACCAGACCGGCTTGCAATTCGCTTCTGCCATCTAAAAATGCAGGTCCAGAAAGACCCACTGCTGCGACACCCAAAGCTGAAGTGGCCAGAATTGAACCGGCGTAAGATTCATACAGGTCTGCGCCCATACCCGCTACATCACCAACATTGTCCCCCACATTGTCTGCAATTGTGGCAGGGTTGCGGGGATCATCTTCTGGAATGTTGGCTTCTACCTTGCCAACCAGATCCGCCCCGACATCGGCAGCTTTGGTGTAGATACCGCCGCCTACCCGGGCAAACAAAGCCTGTGTTGAGGCGCCCATTCCAAAACTCAACATAACCGCAGTGATTTGGGGAAGCGGGTTGGCCGCGATACTAATGAAACTTTCGGGAAGTAAGATTGGAAACAAATAATACAATAACCCAAACCACACGGTAATATCCAGCAGAGCAAAGCCGACCACGACAAGTCCCATCACTGCACCGGCGCGTAGAGCAACTTGCAAACCATCATTGAGGCTTTTACTTGCCGCAAAAGCCGTACGCGCAGATGCGTTGGTGGCAGTTTTCATGCCGATAAAACCGCAAAGTCCTGAGAACAAGCCGCCGGTAAGGAAGGCAAAAGGTACAATTGAATTTTGAAGTTTGAAGTAAGCAAGGGTAAGAAATATGAAAAATAATACTGTAAATACAATCCCCACCACACGATACTGACGGGATAAGTAAGCCATTGCCCCTTCTCTAACAGCCTGAGCAATGAATTGCATCCGTTCGCTGCCTTCGGACAACTTCATCATTTGTTGATAAAAAAGTCGGGCAAAGATCAGGGCAATCACAGCTGCGATTGGACCAAGCCACCACATCAGGGGAATGGGTTCACGCATGGAAGAAATCTGTTCGGCAAAAATTTCAAGAATAGGATACATTAGTTTAATCTCCACCTAATTTGTATTTTTGATTTAATTTGTCTAACAATTTAACCGTGAAAATTATAATTGAAAAAACTTTACAAATCAAAGTATGTGAACAAATAGCGGAAAAAATTTACTGTACAAAGACCAATCGGCTATAATTTTACAAACCATGGATTAAAGGTTGTATTTTCATGTTCAAAATAAAACATTTTGACTGGTTAGCTCCAATTTACGAAAAAATCATAACCGGCGAGGTATCGCAAATATTAATCCATTTACTGGATTTACAAAGGGGTCATTGTATACTGGACGCGGGGGGAGGTACGGGGAGAATTGCGGCTGGTTTAATCGGAGAAAACCGGAAAATTATAGTTGCTGATCCTTCTCTCCAAATGCTCAAACAAGCCCAACAAAAAACTGGTTTGCTCTGCACCAGTTGCGATGCAAGGGAAATGCCCTTCAATGATGACCTGTTTGATCGAATTATCATCATAGACGCTTTCCATCACATGAGTGATCAAAAGAACATGATAAAAGAATTATGGCGTGTACTTAAACCCGGGGGAGTATTAATAGTTGAGGAACCGGATATCATCCATTTCCGTGTTAAGATAATTGCCCTGATGGAAAAAGTACTTTTGATGAGAAGCAGATTCCTGAGGCGCGAAGATCTTATTGAGATGATTAATGCTTATCAACCAAAGAAGTTAATAATGTACAATCAAGATTATACCTACTGGGTCGTTGCCACAAAATAGGCGGCGAGAAAGGCTAATTTTAAACATGGCGGATGAAAAAAAAGAACCGGTCTGGAAATTTCGAGGATATGAGCTGCGGCCTTCGGAGTTTACCACGGCAATGGTGCATTATTATCGTGCTGAAATTCAACGCAGCAATCTCTGGCGCAGCAGGTTGGATTCAACGACCAATTGGGCGGTTGTAACGACAGGTGCGACGCTTTCATTTGTGCTTTCCAGTCCGGATAATCATTTTGTTATTATCCTTTTGACAACCATTTTGATTTTGGTGTTTTTGTGGATGGAAGCACGCCGTTATCGTTATTATGAATTATGGAGCTACCGGGCGCGGTTGCTTGAAACTGATTTCTTTGCTGCAATGCTTGTTCCTCCTTTTGCTCCTCATGCGGAATGGGCTGAAAGTCTTGCTCAATCATTGTTGCAGCCTGAATTCCCAATTACCATGTGGGAAGCTATCGGCCGCCGTTTGCGGCGGAATTATTTCTGGATTTTTATGGTGCTTCTGGTTTCCTGGTTGATTAAAATTGGATTACACCCATACCCTCTGACGAGCTGGCAGGAATTTGTTCAAAGATCATCTATTGCTTTTATTCCTGGCGAGGTTATCATCGTCGGAGGGGCGATTTTTTATCTTGGATTGATTATCCTGGCAATTTGGACGGCTCGCTTTCATCAGGCAAGCGGTGAGGTGCTGCCCAAGTATGATGTTTTTACACCTCCAGAGAAATTAAGCCCTCGAAGACCCGAATTTACGAAAAGAAAACAATTGCTGGTTTGGATTGTCACAGATAAACCGAACGAATTATCACAATCCATCATGCAAACGATGCATCGGGGGGTGACTTCAATTAGCGGAACAGGAATGTACACCCAGAAAAGTCACTCAATCTTGATGGTAGCAGTTACAGTAACAGAAATTGCTGAATTAAAACGAATCGCTCAAAATGTTGATCCCGCAGCGTTTATTGTGGTCAACCCGGCACAGGGCGTATTTGGTGGCGGATTTCAACCCCTGACTATGGAGGAAGAAAAATAAGACTTTATCCAGTTTGGGTTTCGGCGTTTTCCCCTTCTAAATCTTTTTGATTTTGGTCAGAAAACCAGTAGCCGACTCCCCATTTTGTGATGATGTAACGCGGATTGCTGGCATCGGGCTCAATTTTTTCGCGCAGATAACGGACGTACAATGACAAACTGGCGATAGCGTCAGTGTAACCTTCTCCCCACGCTTCTTTAAGAAGGTCTTCGTGGGTAACGACCGCGCCAATGTTTCGCACCAGACAGGCCAGCAATCGATACTCGGTAGGAGTAAGGTGTAACATTTTACCGTTACGATAAACATGTTTGGTTTCAAGGTTAATTCTGAGAAAACCATCATCATATTCCAGGACAGTTGTATCTGAATTGGCAGTTGATTTCTTGCTGCGCTTTATCAGCGCAGAAATTCGAGCCTCTAATTCTCTGAGACTGAAAGGCTTGCGCACGTAATCATCACCGCCGACTTCAAATCCCTTGACAAGATCTTGTTCGCGTCCTTTGGCAGTCAAAAATAAAATGGGGACTTCAGTGATCTTTCTCAATCGTTTACACACCTCATAACCATCCTGACCGGGCATCATAATATCTAAAATAATTAAATCCGGGCGGTTTTTTTGCACAGCAAGGACTGCTTCATTGCTGTCATTGATTCCAATGACTTCATAACCTCGGGGTGATAAATTTACCCTCACCAGTTCGCATAAAGTTTCATCATCGTCTATCATTACGATTTTAGATTTCATCAGAGTTCTCCATTATGGGTATAGAGAATCGAAAACAACTCCCTTTTCCGGGTGTACTTTCCACGCCAATATTTCCTCCTAGCGATTCCGTCAGCATCTTGGCTACATACAACCCAATTCCATGGCCATAAACTTCTTGAGAATCGCCGCCGGTTGCGCGATAAAAACGGTTAAATATCAAGTCCTGCTTATCCGGTTCAATACCCGGACCGTGGTCAATTACAAAAATTTCAGCGGCTCGGTTGTCCTTTACGCGCAGCTCCACACAAATTTCACTGTGATCGGGGGAATATTTGACCGCATTATCCAACAAATTACTGATAATTGAATTGAGTGCATTTTCATCTGCCATTACCCAAACTGGCTGAAGGGGTTTGAGAAATTCGATGCGTCGATTTGGTGCAATAATCCGCCATTCTTCAATCAGGTTCTGCACGACAAATGTCAAGGGTAAAGGCCTCAATTCAACTTTGAATTGATGAGTTTCCAGTTGATGGACATCCAGAATTCGGTCCAAAAATTGGGATAAGCGTTGACTCTCTGTAGATAATGTATCCAAAAATTTTCGATCTGGGAGAGGTTCGTTTTTATCTAATGTGGTTGCAATCAATTCGCTGATGGATTGGATTTTCGTCAAGGGGGTGCGCATTTCGTGGGAGATTGAAGAAATCATTTCTTCCTGAAGCCGGTTCAATTCCTCGCGTTCGGTGATATCCCGTAATAATACAACAGCACGAGAAGGGGCTTGATTTTCCTCAAATACCGGAGCTACCGAAAGATTCACAATACGGCGTTTTGAGTTAGGAGGATGCAGGGGAATTGTTTCCAGAATGAATGGGGCATGGTTCTCCCAGGACTTTTTTAGTTCATGAATAAAGCGGGTACAGTTTTCATTTGAAATACCAAAAGTGTCACAGAAATTTGTGCCGATGACTGCACTTTCTGGTAGACCAACCTGTTGAATTGCTGCCGGGTTGGCCGTGAGGATAACCCCATTTCGATTGATGGTTATCAAGCCATCGGTTACAGATTCGATGATCAGACTGGTTTGTTGTTTTTCTTTGTAAATCTCCTGAAACAGGCGAACATTTGTCAAAGAGGTTGCGGCGTGGTCTGCAAGCAGAGAGAGAATCCATTGACTGGTACGATCAAAGGCTTCAACCCGTGTACTTTCGGTAATGATGATCCCCAGCAAAGATCTTCCATGAGAAATATAACAGCATAATTGAGATGCGGAATACTTAAAGATAAATGGGAAGGATAATTCGAGATTGTTGTTACGCTCTAAAGAAGAAGCAGAAATGGCTTCTTCAAGAATTTGATTGGTGCGTTCCGAGTTGATTTCTTCCCCGATCACTTTTTGAATTGTAGAGCCATCGCTAGCATGGAAGCGAATTACGCCTGCTTCAGCCTGGGTAATATCAAGAGCAGTGGAAAGGGTCAGCTCGATGACTTTTTCTGCATCCAAAAGAGTATTGAGAACTTGACTGGTGCGCTGGATAGTTGAAAGCTGGGAGATTTGTCTTTCTAACGCATAATCGGTACGTGTATATCGGTAGGCTTGTTCAATGGCTTTTTCGACAGCCGGAATAAACTCGTTCAATCGTTCAATATCCTGCTCGTAGAAATAACCGGTAATTTTGTTGATTAAAACAACACGCCCCATTTCGCTGCCATTGGATTGATACATCATTCGGCTCATTACCGATGTTACGGTGTTTGGTGAAGGGAGGTTTTCGACCAGGATTGAGTTCGGATCATCAAGGTTGTTAAGGATGAAGGATTCATTTTGGGAAAGAATGAAACTCCCAAAAGTTGGGGAATCGCCTTCGGATCTGGCGCGTAAGGCCGCCCGGCCCTTATCCGTGTAAATTTGCCACTGTTTGGTGATGGGATTTTGCAATACCAGACAAACTTGTTGGACGCGAATTATTTGATGAGCTTGATTAATAACAATTCGAGTAATCTCCTCCAAATTGAGAGTCTGGCTTAAGAGGGTTTCGCGGTTTTTCAATGCCAATCTCAACGATGACCTTTGGCGAACCGAATTGGATAAGTCGCCAATCACAAGCGCAGTAATATACAACAGCAGGCTAATTCCGACCCGCTCGATGGATTCAAAGGTAAATCCATACATCTTAATAACAAAAGGGATTTCCAATAAAAATAAACTGCTAAAAATTGTCGCTCCAATCAGTCCGGCAATCACCCCAAAAAAGTAGGCCATTGAAATTACCGGAAGCAAAGCGATTAGATGAGATATTAGAGAAGTGGAAAGATTATCCGAAAGATTTAGATGATAAACACCAATGATTGCCATGCTCACAAAAGAAACAAAAAACAACGCAAGATCACGCGGACGAATGCGTTGTGGCATTTCTTTTTGCAAGGAAGGCGGATTATTGGAAAGGTTCATAGGTAAAACGGTTGAATAATCACCATTGAAAATGCCAGATTCGCAGCGAAAACGACATACAAATTTCGCCAGCGATAGATGATAAATACACTCACAACGGAAAGGATAAACTTGTAAAACAATGCAATCACTCCAAACGGAAGCGTATTTGGACTTTTAGATAAGTATAGTAAGGCCGGTAAATATACCACCAGGTTTAAAGCGCTGATCCAGAGGATGGTCTTATTCAGCGGAATTGACTTTTCATCAAAAAGCAGGGAGAATAATTTTCCCCGGAAGAATAATTCCTCTGCCGGGATGATTAAACCGGCAAATAAACCGAACAACCAAACCAGTTTTTCTGCATTTAAACCGGGAAGTGGAAGATTAATTATTGGCAAAAAGCGAGATACCAGAAGCCCGTGGAACGCCAATCCAGCCCCCATGAAAGCACCCGATGCAATATGAAGAAAAGGGTGAAAAGGTGTAAGGCTATATCTTCTGGATTGCGGCAGGTTCTTTTCAAAAATCCACGCCAAAACAATCCAAACCAGAAATATTGCCAGCAATGCGCTCCAACCGGAATACGAAAAAATGGTTGGCTGTGAATCGGGGTTTGTGAACCACGTGAAGGTTGAAAGTGCCGATAAGACCAAAATAAAGGCTAAGTAGAGAATATTTTTTTGAGGAAGTCCAACAAAGAATTTTTTTAGGCTTTGCAAGTATAAAAAAGGTGAAAAATAATAAATCAATAACAGGTTGTGAGATTGCCAATTTTTGATAAAAGGATAGATGAGCAACAAACCTAGCGGTAAAGCAATGTTTAGAATGAGAATATTACGCCATTCCTTATTTTGCTGTGCGGCAAGAGTTTGGCGATGGGATCGTAAATCATTGCGGATTTTCAGTAACAACGCTTCCATGAAAAAATATTTTAGATCAACCAAAATGAATGACTATATTATTTATGATTATACTCGTATACTGAGATTATTGATTCCACCCCTGAATCAGGGTTTTTCTACGAGTTGCCACAACACCGGTCTGGTTTTTGTATCAGATATCAACCAGATGCATCCGTTTTCATCTTGGGCAACCAAATCAAAATATTGTTCAGAGAATAGTACCGTTCCGCTTGGTGTGATATGAAAAAGCTGTTTTTCGGTGAAAGCGAAGACGGATGCGGTGGGTGTGAAAAAGATTTGAGGTGGCAAAAGCCCATTGAAACTGGTGATTTTGATAAGATTTTGATTTTTACGCTGGTAAAGTACGTGCTGCTCAACCATTCCATTTGGGTTGATGATTTGGCCTAATAACCATTGGTTTCCATCTTTATCAGTCCACATTGGACCAAAACGAAAAGTTGTGTTATTTGAGAGTACATTGGTATATAGCGGAGTCCCCTCAACCCATCTCTGACCGTTATATTCCCAAAGGCTATCCGGTGTGGTAACTAAGACGTTACCATCATTGATGATCGTCATGTTCGTAACACAAATGTTTTCAATGGGAAATTCAGTTCGCTGCCAGGTTTTACCATCAAATTGAAGTGGCGAAGATCCTCCAATCCATTGATTCCCCTGCCAAAAACAAGCTGCAACCCAAACATTCCCGGTTGAGGGATTGCGGCTGATTGTAAAAACGGACTCAACGCCTGACTTATAAGGAAGTTTTATACCAATTTCGGTTGCGGTGAAAATCCGCCATCTACTTCCATTGAAGAATCGAACATCATTTGAAGTGGCTAGCCAGATATTTTTCCCGTCAGCTAAAAAGGATGGATGGAAAGTGGGTAGAGGAGGGGTGAAAAATTTTGCAGGTAATATCCAGCCGTTCTCTTTGCTGTATTCAATGGTTCTTAACCCATCCCATCGGAAAACTGACCCCGATTTTTCAATGAGGTACCACATGTTTGATTCATTATCTACACCAATCGGGGTATTTCTAAAGCGTTTTACAAAAGTTTCTTGTTTGGCTAAATCAAGAATTGCCAGACCATAATTGCCTGACAAAAACACTTTATTACTTTGGACGGCAAAACTTTGGATTAAGCCAATTTGAATTTTGTCTAAGCGGAATTTTAAGTTTACTGAGGGAATTAATTCCTGTTGAGATGAAATGCAGGGAGAGTATAATTTTTGAGCACCTGCGGTTTGCGAGTTGTTATCTTGACATTCATCATCAATTGTTTGAATTGCTGAGTGAATAGTTTCGGAAATATAACTAGAGGGTGAAAAATTTTCTGAGAAAGAAGGGATGGATTGATGACTGATGCCTACAGATACTAACAACAGGCCAACACTAAGGATAAATCCATTTACCCGAGCCATGGAGGTATTCATTCCCATGTTGAAATTGTACCTCATTGGATGGACAAATGCTTATATGGACAAATGCTTATATGGACAAATGCTTATTGGGAAGCTCCAAGGGTTACACTCAACTCACGGAGAGCCCTTTGACGATAGAATTTGATGGCCACAGTTTCGCCAGGCTGATGGGCAAACAGTGCATTCAAATAAGAGCGCTGCTGATTGATTTCTAATTCACCGATTTGGACAATAATATCTCCTCTTTGAAGACCGCCCCGGTCAGCCGGGCTGCCGGGTTCAACACTGGTGATGTAAGCGCCCCATTCAACCGGTAATTGATATCTGCGGGAAATGGTGGGATTGATCCCCTGCCAGGTAATCCCCAAATATGGACGGGAGAAAAAACCTTTGGTAATAATTTGCTCACTGATCAGACGAACAGTATTGGATGGTATGGCAAAACCCAATCCTTCTGCAATCGTTGTTGTACCGATGCCACCCCGCACAATTAAGGTGTTAATCCCAATTATTTCGCCATTTAGATTAACCAACGGACCTCCGGAATTACCCTGATTGATGGCTGCGTCGGTTTGAATCAAGTCTTCCATGGCATAACCTTTTCCGGTATTCAATACCCGGCCTGTAGCGCTGACGACACCTACAGTGACAGTATTGCGAAATTCACCCAGCGGTGAACCAATTGCAATTACCGTTTCACCAGGATTTAGACGGTCTGAGTCGCCAAAAACAGCAATAGAGGGCATTTTACCTTCGGCTTTCAACACAGCTAGATCAGCGTACACATCAGCGTTTATCAACTTTGCTATTTCCTGTTCGCCATTTGACAGAATTACGGATAAATCAGTTGTACCTTCAACAACATGATAATTTGTGACAATATATCCCTGTTCTGAAATGATTACGCCACTACCACTTACTGTTTCATCTGGTGCTTTGCCAAAGAAAGTCATTTGTCCAGGAATTGTTCCAACAACGGTAACCACCGCTGGAGATACCTTTTCCACAGCACGGGTGATTTCTGTCTGTATATCGGTTTGAGAAAAAGTTAAAACCGATGCAGTGGGCATCGGGTAATTTTCTGTGGCGTTGACAGACAAATTAGTTTTTGAAACTTGATTTAGAACCAGTAATCCTCCACCGATTGCCCCAATGAATGCGCTCAAACAGGATAAGACGATGACAAGTATCCCGACAACAAGACTTTTTCGCAGGGACATATTTGATCCTCCAAAGGAAAATTATAAGGCGAAATTGTAAGGATAATATTAATAATTTGTTTAAAGATTAAAAAAGATCAAAAACAACGAAAAAATTCGTATAGCCAATTATCAAGAATATAAATTTCGATAGAACTTATTCCTCCGAGGAAGTGTCGTTCAAAATGGATTTTTTTAATTGATTGCGCAATTGAATGATTTGATCCGTAACCTGTCGAATATGAGAAAACAACTCTGAGTTGTGCTTTATTCCTTCGTTGATCAGTAGAGCAGCGGCCTCAGAGCGGCTTTTTGCGATTTCAGCTTCGACCAGCATATCCATGTGCCTTAATGTTTCATCGTTAACGCGTACCATGACAACATTGCCCCTGGATTGTAAAGCCTCACCAAGGGTTTGCCCAATGTTTTCAACCTGTTTCCAGGCTTCTCGCAAAGGATCAGAAGGTTGTTTTTTGGATGAGGGGGTTTCTAAGTCCGGGGTGTCCTGATTTTCTTGATAGTGGTTATCAACTTGTTGCTGAGACATGGTGTTTTTCTCCTTTGTAACGGAATTACATGTAATATTATAACACAAAAAGCATTAAAACAAAAAACGCGATCCAATTGAATTCGCGTTTTTTGAGAAAATTTCGACCAATGATGGCTTCAAAAAATGGTTTTGATGGCTGACAATAAATTTTGGTGAAATTGAATTTGATTGTAATAGGTGAGTGTGGTTGCGGTTTTGTATTGTTTTTTTCCCCTTCCTGTAGCCACAAGATATAAATTGGGTATGCCTCCCAGATACCCTGCTTCGATATCTGAAAGAGCATCGCCAATGAGAATTGTTTCCCTCAAGTCAATTGCGTATTGATGAGCTGCTGTTATAATCATGCCGGGTTTGGGTTTTCTGCAGTCGCAATTTTCTTCAGGTGCATGGGGACAGAAAAATACCTGATCAATAAATCCTCCGTTTGAAACAATGACCTCAAGAATTTTTTGGTTAATTTCCAGATATTGTTCAATCGAAATCAATCCCCGGCCAATGGCTGATTGATTTGTGATGAGAAACACTTTGGGTCGATCCTGGAGATGATTAATCAGCTGTAATGCGCGCAATGAGGAGGGATAAAAGTGGACATCCTCCCATCTACGCACATAATCGGCGCGATTATGAATGATCACGCCATCCCGATCTAAAAAGATTGCTTGTATCCTTTTGTGATTTGACGGATTACGATTCACCGACAATAAAATGTTTTACGAAGTTTTTGGCGAAGTTCGATCTTTGATTTCTTTTTCTGTGATCTTGCCGTTCGAACTCTCTTTTTTGACACCTGCATAATAATAATGGCTGTAATAGGTCGCGCTTTTGGGGGAGATGCCATTCATAATGTAACCCAATATATTTGCATTAGCGCGAATTAACTGGCTCTTCGTTTTTTGAAGCACATCGCGACGCGATTTTCCCATGCTAACTACAACCAAAACACCATCTACGCGGGCGGAAAGGATAAGGGCGTCTGAAATAATGAAGGGCGGGCCATCAATAATGATGACATCCGCGACTTCCTTAAGCATTTCAAGAGTTCTGAGCATTTCTTGCGAGCCTAATTGCTCAGATGGATTGGGTGGAGTTGTACCAGAAGGAAGTAAAAATACCTGATTTTTGAAAAGAGGTATCAAACACTCTTTACCAATTTTGCCATCCTGCAGCAAATCTCCCAATCCCTTTTTATTCTTGAGTTGAAATTTTTCATCTAATTCTGATTTATAAAAATCAGCGTCAATCACAATGACCCGTTTTTTGGCTTTTGCTAAAGATAAAGCCAGGTTTATTGCAATGGTGGTCTTTCCTTCCGAATCGCCGGGACTGGATATAAGAAGTGTCTTTACTGTATTGCCAAGTCCTGAAAATTCGAGGTTAGTACGCAAGGAACGAAAGGAATCCGTAATGGGAGAAAAGGGTTCATCATTGACATAGCTTAAAGGTTCAACGTCTTTGGGAAAGCGAGGAATTTCTCCAAGGAGAGGTTTTTGTAAAATACGGTCCACCTCTCCCGAAGAGTGAATTGCCTGATCAATCCACTCGATAATGTAAGCGCTTGTAGCAGCTAAAGCAAAACCAATCAACATTGAAGTCACCACTGTAATTAAGCGGTTAGGTCCAATTGGGCGAGTTGGAATTTCAGCGGGCTCAATCACACCCAGAGTGTTTAAAGCCCCTCGCGAACTACTGGACAATAACCGGCTGTAATTTTCCTGGAGGCTGGTCAGTTTATTTTCGAGTGCATTGATCTTTTGTTGGGTTTCAGTGATTTGACTGGCGCTATTCAGGCTGCCTAATTCAGTTTTGAGTTTAGTAATCTCATCTGTGGTATCGGAAATGTTTTTTTCTAAAGTAGATAATTGCTGATTAATAAAGGCCTGCCGTTCCAAATCATCATCCTGGGCAGCGGAGGGTCCGCGTTTAATCAGCTGCTTTGCCAGCTCGGCTGCAACTGCCTGTGCTCTAACCGGATCCGAATCAGTAACGGTTATTTCGATCAATTGGGTATCCGGCAGTGCCCGCGCTGTGTACTGCGGAATCCAACTCAAGTTCAATGCTTCCATGGCTGCCTTTCGCACCGGTTCACGGGTAGCCATATCAGCATAAATGGAAGCCAATTGCTGTTCTAAAAAGAACTGTGAGGTGTTGGGGTTGGGATTGGTGAGGGATTGTCCAATAATGAGGGTTGTTCTGGATTGATACATTGCCGGCTGGCCAAGCGTGATGATAAAGCTGGCTGCAGCGGCAATTAGACCAGCTGCTAAAATCATCCACCACCACTTTAAAAGGGGGGCGTAGTACGTTTTTAAGTCCATTGTTGATCCTCGTAACAATTCAAACCAATACCCTCATCTTCATAAAAATTGTAACCGGATTTATTAATTATTTCCATATAATTTCTATAGAAATTACTTAGAATTTGACTCTATAGTCTCATAGTAGATATTTTCAAGTTTTTGTCCAATCCTTTTCCACGAATGCTCTTTTTCTACATATGTTCGTCCAGCCTTCCCAATTTTTTGAGCAGTTTCGGGGTCCGAGAGCACTTTAAGGATCAATTCGGCGTAATGTTGAGCATCTTCACCAATCATTACTTGTTCGCCATTTACAATGGTCAATGCGGAAACAGCCAACGGCGAAGCAATTACTGGAATTCCGCAGGCCATTGCTTCTAATACTTTATTTTGGACACCCGCTCCATAATTGAGAGGAGCGAGCGCCAGAGTGGATTTTTGCAGAAATGGAAGAATTTCAGGAACAGTTCCGGTAATTTTTATTTTGGGGTGATCGGAATATTGTAAGAGAACTGGTGGGGGGTCTTTGCCGACCACCCATAGCTCGATATCGTCATTTTTTTGCCACACGAATGGCAAAATTTTGGTAATTGTAAATAATGCCATATCAACATTGGCATGATAACTCATTTTCCCACTGAGTAAAATGACGTTCTTAAGTCTTTCCTGTGAAGGAATGGGGTAAAAGTAGTCCAAATCTACACCATTGGTAACAACCTCAACCGGACTTGTTGGGGAAAGCTTTAAGAATTCTTCCTGATCTTTTGGCGATGTTACCAGCAGTTTATTGAATTTTGTTGCAAGCAACTTCTCAAATTTTTCAGTCCTTTGTAACTCAAATTTGATTAACCAACGCAACAGTTTTTTTGGATGATTTTTTTGGGTCTGTCGGAACAAATGGGTAATTGAATCAACGCTATCCCAAACAACTGGAATTCTATACTGACTTTTAACCATGAGGGCATACTTTGCACCTCGTAAATGTTCCACATGAACCACATCAAAATTTTGTTGAGAAATGAACAGTTGAATATCTTCTTTTAATTGATTACTCCAACTATATACCGCTTGAAGTGGTAGCCTTGAAGGAAAAGCCTGAAGGCAATTGAGCATGGATCGCCACTTGGGTAAATTAAAACCTGTTGCTTTAAAGGAGGCGGAGTTAATGAGTTGATCAGGTTGGAACTCTTTTTCAACCAGGTATAAAAGGGTGATGTTATGTCCAAGAGCCAATAAGGACTTAATCAAATTATAAGATCGAACCCGAATCGGGCTGGGAGAATAAGGTACAACAAACAAAATATTCATGAAGGGGTAACTGCTTTTCTTTGTTGAATTTTTTGGATTAAATCTGAAAATCCCACGGCTGCAAATAAAACCAGCACTGCATCAACCGGAAGCCTGTAACGAATTAATGTCCAGGTAAAAATGTGAATTAGACTGTAAACCAAAATAAACAGTAATAGTAAAAATACGGGGGAGTGGAGGGTTACTTTCTCTTCACCTTTTTTTGCCAAAGTAGTCATCAGCCCGTAAATCATAAAAGGTAAAAACACTCCAAAACTTCCTATTCTTGAAATATTGCTAAGAATTGAGGAGTGAGGCGAAGGCCAAAACATGAAGTAAACCGGAATACGACTGAGAGAAAGGAAAAAATAACGCAATGGATCTTGAATAACGAATTGCAATCCACGGTTTAATAATTCACGATCCAGGGCAGCCTCGTTTAAACCATAAAGTTCTTTTGGCAGTAAGTCGAGATAGGTGGATTGGGTTAAGATTCCTTCAAAGCGTGTGCCATAGATGGGATGATTTGCCCAGTAAAATGCAAAACCGGCATTGGTATTAAGCAGGACAAATTGATTAAAGCGCTCGTAGTTGTAAATTGTGAACGGGAGAATAAACAATGTGATGATCAGCACATTTATTCCGATCATTTTGAGAGCGGGGACGAGATAATTTTTCCTTAAGACAAATAAAAGCCATGTATAAAGAAATGGCAGAAATAATAGAAATGCCTGTCTCAATAATATGGTCAATGAAGTTGCTACACCCAACAAAAAAGCGAAAAGAAGGTATTTCCTGCGGTTTTCAAGGATCTGATTGGCATTTTTGACAATCCAGCCAGATGTGCCGAGGATTGCGAGTATGCCAGCGATATAAAAAGGTTCGGTCATCAACGTTGCCGAATAGTAAACGAAGTAAATATAAACCGAGGTTATCGCAGCAGCAATTAAGCCGACTCTTGAATTGAAAGAGAGTTTGCCAACAACAAAAATTAATAAGGGGTGAATTATTCCAATAATCAAAGCCTGTAACAGACGCACCAAAAGAGGGTGCGGACCAAAAAGCCAGTAGATACCTGCAACAAAATAAGAGTATAAATAGCTCCAATGAGCCGTGGGTTCTCCAGCCTGTGTGGCCGGCCACCATGGGCGATCAAATGTAAAACCATGCCCCCCCGCCAATCGGATTCCCAGGGTGTGATAACTGATTTGATCAGAAACGCCGGGCATTTCGCTAATTTGATTACCCAGAAACAAAGCCGCTCCCACCCGGAATAAAACTGACACAAAGGTAATACCGATCAATAATTTGAGTGTATTTTTACTGTCACTTAAAAAGTTCAACAAATTTCGCATCGTTTAGATTTGATAAATCCTATCCAGTTCTTTTAAAACCACTTTCCAGTCATAAAGGCTGGTGACAAGGTTTCTGGCGTTTTCGGCCAGGGTTTGTTGTTGAGCGGGTTGGTCAAGTAGGTTTAGGACCGCCTTTGCGAAAGATACAGGATCATTTTCGACCAATACATCCATCCCATTGTTGGCTGCAATGCCTTCTAGACCAATTGTGGTTGTGACCACGGGAATGCCTCTGGCAAATGCCTCCAATATTCGAACGCGCATCCCGCCACCTGCTAAAACCGGCACAACCATCAGTGCGGAATCTTCAAGATGAGGGGTCAAATCTTCTACATACCCTTTTATTTGAATATCTTCACCAAATGGAGCAGCAAGGTGATAAAAATCTTTGGGGGGATTTTTTCCAATGATCGTGAGGGTTGCTTTGCCATTTAATTTCTTTATCAGCGGAAAGACCTCCCGTAAAAACCATCGTATCCCGTCTGCGTTTGGGGGATAATTCAATGATCCAATGGTCAAAATTTGTTGTGATCCATTTTTTCTCATCACAGGTTGGATTTCCTGGGTATTGACTGCTATGGGCAGTACGTGCAATTTTGAATATAGTGATGGATCATTGGGATTTTCCAACAATAAATCGCGATCAATGTTTGTTACGGTAAGAACATGATCAAATTCCTGCACCAGCCTATGTTCGAATTTCTTTAATTTTTTTGCTTCCTGAGAAACTAACGGACGAATAAACAAAGGCACCTGGGAACGCATTCGTTCTAAAATAACCCAGGTGGCGTTGTGGGCGTCAAAAATGGTTTTGGATGATATATGAAGACTGTTCCGTTTAAGAATAAATTGGGCCATGTTAACCTGATCAATGTGAATCACGTTATAGGTTTCTTCTACCAGCAATTTTTTTATGGCTTGCATCATTGCGGAACGAAAATCTCTTTCAATCAAAAAAGGTGTGCCTCTCAACTGACTACTCATCAACGAAAGCACATCTCGTATTTTGGTGCGCCGGATAGGTACCGAAATTACTTTTTCGCACACTCCTTTGAGGTGTGGTAAATATTTTTCCTCTTCTTTTCGAACAAAAGTAATCAGTGTAATAGAATATCCCTGCTCCGCAAGGTACTTGAGAACATGCCATGTTTTAATACGTGGACCTGCATCGGGTGGATAAGGCACAATCAGAGTAAGGAAGAGAATTTTCATTTTGAGATTCTAAAGGTGAGAGAGAGAGGCAACCAGATATTTGTAATTTTCTTGAATTTGTCTTTGTTGGATTTTCGCGTCGGGGTTAATCCAGCTTACCAAAGGAGAGAGAAATAAGCGAAGCAAAGAAGCAATTAATAAAATAGTTTTATAAATGAATGTAACAAAATTGCCATGATGTTTCTTGAAATATTGGATTTTTGCCCGATATAGTTGTAAAAACATTTCTCTGGCATATTGTGAGGTACTTTGCCCGCCATAGTGAATCACACGTGAAGTAGGAACCCAGTAATTTTCAAAACCAGCTTTTACTAATCTGTAACAAAAATCAACCTCTTCTGAATAGATGAAAAAATTTTCGTCTAACCCCTTTAGGGCATTCCACACATTACGTTTGATCATCAGGCTTGTGCCTTGAACCACATCACATTTATGGGGTGATTTTGTATCCCATTTATGCTGAGGATACGACCCAAATGGAATTATGCTATCAAGATGAAGCAGCCGCCATAATTCTCGAAACAAGGTTGGGAATGGATAGCAGGAGATTTGAAAAGTATCATCCGGGTTTTTTAGATACGAACCCGCAGCACCTGCAGAAGGTTTAGAAGTCAGAAAGTTATAAAGTTCATCAATCGCGCCTTCCTCTACCACTGTATCCGGATTGAGCAAAAAAAGATATTGCCCCTTTGCGTAAGAAGCCCCAAGATTATTAGCTGCGGCAAAACCAATGTTGCTTTCAGATTGAATAATAGGGATTTCTGGAAATTTCTGTTGAAGTTTTCTCACGCTGTAATCGGTGGAGTTATTGTCTACAACGATAATTTCAACAGGAACATTAGCAGGTTTTCTCTTGAGACTTTCAATACAATTCATCAAGAAGGTTTCGACATTATATGAAACGATGATTATCGAAACTACCGGGTTGGTACTATTCATTTTCTTGTGGATTGTACCGTTTGCGCAATTCGAGGAATACCAGAGCTCCCATGAAAAACCAGCCTAAAACACTGGCGCGGAACCCTTCCATACCGACATTATAGACGAACGGAATCACCCAATCTCCAAACATCCCGGCCACCAATATCCCAACCACTCCCCCTAAAGCAGAATAAATATAGGCATGTTCAAATCCCTGGTTGTCAGTTTGTTTTATGGCTTTCCATCCGGATTTGAAAATTTCAAAAATCATCCATAGGTAAGCGATCAATCCGAGAAGTCCTACCTGAGCGACGATGTCAATATAGTTGTTGTGTGAATTGAAACTGACAGAATATCCCATTATGCGGTAAAAAGGTGTAAAAAAGTAATAATTGGAAGGTCCTAAACCAAACAGAGGATTGACTTTAATAATTTCTCCAAGAATTTTCCATGCTTCTAATCGAGTGAGTAAACTGTACTCATTATCGCCGCCCATTATAAGATCATTAGCAAATTGGGATGAGATCAGGAGAAAAACTCCGGTTATCCCAGCCACGGAAACTGCCAGTTTCGGTTTGGTAATGAAAACTACAAAGAAAATTGATGCCAACGCTGGAAACCATCCCGATGTCCAGGATTGTTTCATGATCAAGAGGTTGTACAAAATAGCCAGAGTGCTAATCCCCAACAAAACCCGCCACTTCGTGGCGAGATTCCGGTTCAGGTAAGCCTGCCCAAAGGTTAAGATCAACAACCAAAGCCAGAACAAACTATCCAGAACTGCTCTTTGAAAGAAACGATTAACATATGGGCGTAAGGGAGGAATCAGAAATGCGAGGTTGTAAATTCCACCAAGAATAATAAAAACCCAAACAGCAGATTGTAACCATTTAAGATCAGTCAAACGGTGGATGGTAACAATCATGGTCAATGTTAGCAGAATAAACAAAGATAATCCGCCCAATTGAGAAAAAAGAGAAGCTGATCTTCCCGGATACCAGGGTAATTGACCAAAAAGAAATGCAATAATCGCAATGACAATAAATATGATTGAGGGGGTGATTACCGAAACGGGTAATAGTCGAATTTGTTTTTGCCGGGTAATCATATCGAACAGCCACAATCCAATCATTCCAATTGAAACAATCATAGCACTGTTGATACTGGTTTGTGTGCCTGTATTAATCCGGATTGGTACAATCAGGCTTGCTGCAACTAAAATTGGGAATCCTGCACCAGGCCATTTCAATAATACAACTGCTCCAACAATAACCGCTATGCTTCCAAAAAGGAGATAGGCAAGAAGATTGCCCATAGCCAGCACGGGTGAAAGGATTGCAATAAGAATCAATATGATGGGGATCATAATCCATTTGAATAATGGATGCTCTGGATTTAGAATTTGAACAGGATTGATTGTCGTTTTCATTTTGAAGTTGCAAGCAATTGGATTGTCTGGTTTAACTTTTCACCGATAATTCGCCAGTCATAAACGTTTTCAACCAAATTCCGCCCTTCACGGATTATTTTTTCTCTCAAGCTCTGGTTTTGAAGAATGCGTATGGTACTATCAGCAAAATCTTTTGGTGAATCGGCAAGCAAAAGATGTTGCCCGTGCTGAACATCCAGCCCTTCAGCTCCTTTTGATGTTGTAACTACGGGGGTGCCGGCGGCCATTGCTTCCAATATTTTTAGGCGAGTCCCTGCGCCATGCCGCAGGGGCACGACACATGCCGCACAGGAGGATACCAAACTGGTGATATCATCAACAAAACCGGTAAAAATCACATGACCATTGCGACGGGGGAGAAGGCTAATATCTACATTTTCATTTTTCCCTGTAATCAGTAATTTGCAATCGGGTATTGTTTCAATAATAAAGGGAAATATTTCTGACAAAAAAAAGTTCATTGCATCAAAATTTGGCCAATAACTCAATGCGCCATTAAAAATTAAATTATGGTTTGAGGAAGTATTGTTTTGAACAAGGGGTATTTTCGTCTCAACACCATTGGGAATTGCGATAATTCTCTCTTGGGGCAGGTTGATATATTCGGCGGCGCGCGATTTGTCCAAATCTGAACAAACAAGGGCAAGATCAAATTTTTGGTAAATCTGATTTTCATAATTTCTGAATTTCCAGTAGGCTAAATATCGTCTTTGTTTTTGGAAAAAACCTGCTGCATTCAGGAACAAGTCTCGGAGCATCAGCGCTAACAGATTATCCATATCTACAACACGAAGAGCATGGGGGAGCTTTAATGCATAGGGTGCGGTAACAAAAGTGAGAGCAATAACTAAATCGGGCTGCCAATCCTCCGAAAATTTTTGAACCGTTGTTGCCATCTTTTTTGAATAACCCGCAACTACGGAACTGGGTAAGGTTGTAAAGAAACCCAACCAAGTTTTGATCCGAGGGTAATGAAAAGGGTGGTGATCAACAACAATTACCTTTTTACAATATTGATGCAGGTGTTCAATCCATTTGTCGTTTATCGGAGTGTCTTGAAAAGAAATTATAGCAACCTCGTTTTCCTGACTCAGGCTGCGAATCATGTTGTAAGCCCGAATTTTACTCCCCTGGATCGGCGGGTAAGGAAACCATGTGGATAATATCAGAATTTTCATTCGTTTTGTTGGGACTCAATCTTCAAAGAAAGCTTCCCACTCCGTGTTTTTAAATTTGGTTTTCAAATCCTCATAGTTTTCGATGATTTCATAGAGTGGTCTTTGAATTTGCTTAAAGGTTTGGGGTTGAACTGGGTGATCCGGCAGATCTAAAAATTGTTGAATTTTGTGAATTTCCTCATCCGTATTTGCTGAAAGTTCCTCATAAATAACTTCGAGTTTGGGATGGGCGCTAAAAAAAATATCGGCCTGTTGTTCCCATCGGCGAGTTTGGACAAAATCATTAAGCAGAGCATCATAATCGAGTGTGTAGGTTTGAAGATGATTCTCTTTACCATTGGTATTGACCCATTGACCAGTTTTTACGGCGTTCTCACGGGATAAATGTGTTCTCAATATATTTTTTCTTTTTATGTGTATGATATGAAGATCAGATTGTTTTTTCAAGGTTGACCAGATTTTCGCAAAAGGCTTTTCGTTTGCGTGGTAATAGAACAATTTGAAGCCGAGCGCTTTGTAATTTGCAGGGATTTTTCGAAAAACAATTTTTTCAAGGAATCCGCATGGGTCTTGTTGGTAAATTTTCATAACGCTGTTGGTGGTTGGGAATTGCGGATGGTCAAAATCAATGGCGTCCCGGTTGCGGAAAATTTCACCTAGAACAATAACCGCGGGGTGGGAGTTGAGGAGACCGCGCAGAAAATTACTGCCTGTGCGGGAACGTCCAAGAATGATGAATTTGGTGTAATCTGAGGTTGCGGGTATCAGACCAATCTCTAACGCGATTTTTTTTAAATTCAACCGCTGATCCTGAATCAATTGGCTAAAAGTTAATTGAGAAGCATGTGGTCGGTTATCCATTTTTATTCCAATATTTTTATTTTTCTTCTAATCCCAAAATGCCTGGAGTAATAGTCGATCATGCCCTGTAATAACGCATTTCGATGAGATTTTTGATTTTTCCATTTGGGTTTTATGCTCCACGCAAACAAAGTCCTTAATAATGATAAATTCACTACCAAGCGATTAACAAGAGGTGCGTGGTGTTTGGATAGGGTCATTAAGCGGTTGCGGGTTGCGTAATAAGTCACGTTTGGCGAGGGCTGATATTTCCTTTGTACTCCTTTATGCCAGATTTTGGCTTGAGGAACCATCCAAATCTGCCATCCAGCATTACGAGTCCGAATACACCATTCTGTTTCTTCCCAGTAATAAAAATACCTTTCATCAATAACACCAACCTGCTGGATGACTTCCCTCTTAATCAACAATGCGCAACCAGATATCCAATCCACCTGAATCGGTTCAGGGTATTGTCCTTGATCTGGCTCGTTTTGACCTTTATGAACAGCCTGCCAATCTTTGGTGATTATTCCACCCGCGCTTTGAATTACAGCCGGTTCGTCAAAATGATAAACCATTGGACCAAAAATTCCAGCCTGCGGCTGAGAAACAGCAAATTGGAGCATGTTTGATATTGTGTACGAATCAAGGATTGTATCCTCGTTCAGGACAAGAATCCAGTCGGCGCCAGCCTCCAGTGCTGTAGAGATACCCACATTGTTATTACCGGCATACCCTTTGTTTTCAGTCAGATTTATGATTCTGGTTTGGGGGAATTGTTTTTGAATTGCCTCAACCGAACCATCTGTGGATGAATTATCCAATACCCATACGATGGTATTCTGGTATTGATTTTTTTGCAAGGAAGATAAACAAGCCAACGTATCTTCTTTGCGATTGGTATTCAAGATAATTACCCCAACCAGTGGTTCGCCCATTCTACTCCAACCAGACCGAAGGCAGATTTTTGTTAATCTCAATGCTTTTGAATTTTTGGGACTGGCGCGAACCAAATTTCTTTACCCAGGACGCCATTGCCTCCAAGCCATCATCGAGTGAAGTGGCCGGTCTTTTGCCAAAAACCGCTTCGATTTTTTCATGAGTTGAATAAGCATCCTTGACTTCATTGCGCGGAGGTAAATATTGAATATTTGGCGAAACACCCATCGCTTTGGCGACAGCAAAGGCCAATTCATTGACGGAATAAGGTTGATCTGCCCCAATGTTGAAGATTTGATTAAAGGCTGCTGGTGTTTGAATCGCTTCTACCATTAGCGGGACAATATCTTTGATATAGCTAAATGCTCTGGTTTGATTACCGTTACCAAAAATGGTCATTGGTTTTCCTTGCATTATCTGGTTCATGAAAATTCCGACTACATTTCTGTAACGATCTCCGATATTTTGTCTTTCTCCGTACACATTGTGCGGACGAAAGATAATGTAGTTCAATCCAAACATTTCGTGGCTCACACGTAATTCCTGCTCAACTGCCAATTTTGCAATACCATAGGGGTCTTCCGGGTGGGGAATATCCGCTTCACTCATTGGCAATTTGGGGCTGGCGCCATAAACAGCAATAGAGGAAGTAAAGACAAAGCATTTGATTCCATGATTGATTGCTGCATTGATTAAGTTAATGCTTCCTATAAGATTATTGGTGTAATTGAAGTGTTTGATGAAGTGGCTTAAGCCTTCGGCCGCATAAGCCGCAAGGTGATATACATAGTCGAATTTTTCTTCCTCAAATAATTTGTTTATTAGTATTGGGTCAGTAATGCTGCCCTCTATGAAACGAACCCCCGGGACTAAATTGTCTTCAAAACCACCCGAGAGATCATCCAGAACGATTACATCATAGCCGCGTACCAGGAGTTGTTCGCTAACATGCGAACCGATAAAACCAGCTCCGCCTGTGACTAAAACTTTTGACATTTTTATCCTCATTTATCCAAAGAGATAAGTGTAAATTGGTCTTAAGAAAGATTTGATGGTCAAATTCATCATCAGCAAAGGAACAAATAATCCGACTAATACCAAAATTACAAAGAAAATCAGCGGAAAGCCTAATATCTGTGGCAATAAGTGATAAATTCCTCTGGCAGCAACGACCAAAAACAACGAATGAGCGAGAAAAATCCCGAACGATTTTGGCCCTAATTCTTCAATTTTTTTACTGAAGGGAATTCGAGCGTTGATGAATCCAATAAATGCAGCAAGAATCGCAACTGAATAAAAATTATCAACGAGGGTTTCTTGTGGTCCAATCCATGATTGACCCGATTGTATTAATAACCATTCCCATTCAATAACTCCCACGATAAAAAAAGCCATAGAAAGAATCAACAAAAACCAGCGAATCCTGAAAAAATATTCTTTAATTTCGTTTTGATGGGAACCGATCACTAAACCAAAAGTAAACCAAAAAACATGACCAACAAAAAGCCATCCTGAATTTAGAAATGAAAAAAGGGGGGAAAAGGGAATGTCCAATCCAATTATCAATGGGTAATTAACCAGTTTGGTTAGAATCTGAAGCGTGGCCGCAAAGAGCAGGAATTTCTTCCAATTCCAGTGGACCAATCGAATAAAAAGGGGGGATAGCAAATAAAATGTAATGAGCAGGGGAACGAAATAGTAAGCCTCAGCTGCCTGACCAGTAATAATGATGCGTAATAATTGTGCAGGGGTATAGGTTGTGTTCTGAAGAAAATTAAAAATGATCATTATGGCTGACCAAATTAAGTACGGAATAACAAGTAATTTGATTCGACTTAATACATAGTTCCATTCAAGTGCTTTTTTTCTGCCAGCACTAAAAGCAACAAAAAAGCCTGAAACCAGTAAAAAAGCCGGGATACTGGGAATAATCCACTGTTCTAAAACTCTTAAAACAAAATAATCTGGCGAGTAAAGTTGAGAAAAGTTTGGGGAGGTTAGAGGGGTATAACGATGAACCCACCAAAACATGGCAACGTATGTCCAGCCAATGGAGTGGTTGACGACGACATTGATAATTGCTAAACCATTCAACAGTAAAAATCGTTTTGACATGAATATTCATTTATCCAAACAGAAAACCGTAAATTGGCTTTAATTTGGGCAAAGAAAAAAGTTGCATTCCCACTAAAGGTAAACCGAGACCGGTAATAAAAATCAGGATGAAAAAGAGGAGTTGGTTTGACAATACCCAGGGAGCGATCAGGTAGATGCCCCTGGCCATAACCTCCATGATGGGAACATGGGCTAAATAAATCCCATAGGATTTGCTACCAAGAAAATTGGAAGTTTTTGTAAGAGGTAGTTTCTTGCTTTCGAGCAGACTTAAAAAGTAAAGCAACACAGAAATCTCGTAAAACCAATCTATAATGGTTTCCCGTGTTTGAATCGGCCCTTTGAACACTTCCCATTCGATAAATCCCGCTACCACAAAAAAGATTGCAGAATATCCGAACAAGGAATTCATTTTTTGAAGTATAGGTCTGATTTTTATGAGGTGCAAACCAGCAACAATTCCTGCTGAAAACCAGAATAGTCGAGAAACAAACAACCATTTCGGAATTTGCGGTATTGCGTTTATCCATTCATTCTGAATTCCCCATAAGGAAAGACTGGCAGGTAAATGAACCAGAATTTGAGTCAATGCCGTAAGGAAAATCAGAACCTTCCAGTTTCTCCTGGCCAAGGCGATGAGAACCGGAGCGATTAAGTAAAGCTGAATGATGAGAGGCACGTAATAATAGGCTGGCGTGGTCGTGCCGAGCAATAGATTAGTTGCTATTCGTTCGAAGTTAAAATTTTTACCCTCGAGAACACCCAAGGCCATAAAAAGGACTGACCATACCAGGTACGGAATGATCAAGCCTCTGATTCTGGAAATGGTTTGTTTGTAGCTGGTTTTGTTGGCTTGCCGTCCCGCCAAAAATGCAGCAAAGTAACCGGACACAAAAATAAACGTCGGAATACTGAATACAACCACTTGTTCAATTGCTCTTATAAAGTAAAAGGCGGGACTGGTAGCCAGAAATTCAGGGGAGGTGCTGATTGGGTAACGAGCATACCAGGAAAACATGGAAGTCATTACCCAACCAGCGCTGTGGAAAAGGATTACGCAAAAAGCGGCTATCCCATTGAGGTAAAGCAGAGTTTTGGTCAGGGAAGGTCCTTTTAGTCCTGGGATAGTTGAGTGAATTCAGGTAAGTCGTCAATCGGAATGCTGGTAAGCTTCGATCGCAACAAGTGATTCTCGGTTTTCTCCACTGTTTCAATGTATTGACGCATTGCTGCCAAAACAGGCACCTCTTTTCGATCGTACACTTCACCCTGGAGAAGACGCAGGACTTCAAGACGATACTTTTTGGACTGAATGAAGTGGGTAAATAAAGGTAACAGCTTATAGTAAAGTCGAATAAATTCATACCATACGCTAACGCCTGCGCGCATCTTCATTTCATAAGGTTTGAAAGCTGCTTCGCTGAAATCACCGGTTTCAAATGCTTGCCGGATAAATTGTGAGCCGTATTTTGCTGAATACAATGCGATGCTAACTCCGGAAGAAAAGATGGGATCAACAAAACGAGCGGCATCGCCAATCAACATAAATCCGTCTCCAACGAATTTTTCCATTGAATAGGAATAATCGCCCTCTTGTTTAAATTCATTGATCCTTTTGGCTTCAGAGAGAGCCATCTTTAATCCTTCGTTGGAGTTTGCGTATTTATAAAAATATCCTTCGATATCTCCTTTCGATTCCATAAAAACCTCTTTTTCGGCAACGATGCCCATTGAGGTAATTTTATCGTTGATCGGAATTTGCCAGGCCCAACCTCTTTCGACTGGAAGAAAATAAATATGAATAAAATCGGCGGTATCTGGTTCACCACGCTTGACGTTTTCAAACCAGGCATGGACGGCGTACTGATTAAAAATTGGATCTTTTTTCTTGATTCCCAATTGCCTTCCGAGCAGGGTGTTGCGCCCGCTGGCATCCACGATTATTCTGGCAGGTAAATCAATCTCCTGATCCGCAAATTTTGTGCGTACTCCGACCGCATAACCGCGTTCATCAAATAAGACCTGTTTTACAGTAACCCCTTCATACACCTCACTGCCAAGTTTTTCAGCATGTTTTAGTAAAAGCAGATCCAGTTTTCCACGGTCGACGTGGTAAGTATAAGGCTGAGAGATTCCTTCCTGTGGGAATTCATCAAACCAGATGTGGGAGGCTCCTCTGCCTTTGATGTCGTGCCAGGATGCGCCATATTTGTGGGGAAATCCCTCCTTTTCCATGGTTGGAAGGAACCCAATTTCGTTATATACCCTTGTTGATGAAGTAACCATTGACTCGCCGACATGTGGGCGTGGATGAATGGCAGATTCGAGAATGATATTCTTAATGCCCGCCATAGAAAGATAACTTCCCATGACTGAGCCTGCCGGACCACCACCGATAATAATAACTTGATTCATTTTATACCTCCGTTGTTGCACTAAAAAGGGTTTTTGGATTTTGAAGGGTATGGAAATTAACCCCACAAATACGAATAGACGGTTTTGAGCGGTGTTATTCTGGATACATACATGATCAGTAAAGGTGTACCAACCCCTAAAAAAACCAATATCCCAAGAAATATAACGGTTTGCCCTAATATAAAGGGGAGAATATGGTACATTAATCTGGCGCAGATTTCAATCGTAAGGATATGGCTAAGGTAAATTCCGTAAGATCTGGCTCCAATAAATTCAATCCTTGAAACCGACGCATTATTTTCCCAAAAGACTGCAAAAGCAAGAATGAGAAAAGAATAAAAAAATCTGGTCACAATAGAGGCTTGCGAGTTTATCCAATTATTTCCACTCGCATTCATCAATTGTTGGATTTCAAGTTGACCAATAAAAAAAGTGAATGCGATCAAAAATAAAAATCCCCAAAGGTACTTTTTTAGAAAAGCAATTATTTTTTGCCGATAAATAAAAAACACTATTCCGATTAAGAACCAAACGAGATGAGAAAAAAGATAACTGCTTTTGAAAACACTTAAAAAATTGAGGGACTGTAAGGGGGTAATCTCTAAAATCTTGAAGTACCATGGAATACTTGAAAGAGCCTGGATCACAAAAGCTATTGACAAAATTACAACAGGATATTTTTTAACGGCTTTAAACAAAAAGGGGGATAAGATAATCATTTGAATAATTAGAGGTACGTAGTAAAACGGCGCGTCAGCCTCACCGAGAAGATATACCCTGATCAATTCCACAACGGTGTAACTTCTACCTTCAATTGCTCGAAATACCACAGTAACCGTTGACCAGATGATATAGGGAAAAAGGAGATATAGTATCCGTTTTTGAATAAGCCGATAACTCTGGCGGATGGTTTGCCGGTCTAAGGAAAAACTGTAGAGAAATCCAGAAACAAACAGAAAGGCCGGTACAGCACTACCTGCAATTTGATCGGTTATTCTCAAAAACAACGAAAATGCATTGGGTATCGAAAGCAATTCCGGGGTAGCGCTGCTGATAAAACGATCTCCCCAATAATTTATGGCCGTAACTGCCCAATATATAGAATGATGATAAACAGCAAAAATAATCGCAATTCCATTGAGAAAAAGAAGTTTCCTGGTCATTGATTATTTGCCTCGTTTGGAGCAGGAATCAAAATCCCCCATCTTCCGCTCCAGAATTGGCATCAGCCTTTTGATGCCAGTTTTTGATCGAGATAATGACTCAACGCACTCACGCTCATGAAATTTTCAATAACCACATCCTCATCTGGGACAGTGTAATTGAACTTTTCCTCAATGAAGGCTACAAGTTGAAGAATGCCCAAGGAATCAATGATGCCTTCGCCGAGCAAATCATCGTCAACGTCTATTGTCTTTTTTCGGCCCTTGGCAAGTTCATCCAGTATAAATTTTTGAATAATTGTTTGAGTTTCCATTTTCCCATTCTCCTTTTCATTCATGAATTAATTCTTCTTGTTGCTCTTTCTTGCAGTTGCCGTCTATTGATCTTACCAGTTGAAGTTCTCGGAAAATCATCAGATATGATGATTTTGGTGGGAATTGCATAACTTGGCAATCGCCCAGAAAGGTGTTTTATGATGTCATCTTCGCTTATACTCTCTCCTTCAATCAAAATAACGGCCGCTTCAATAAGATTACTCCCCTCAACATCGGGTACAGGGTAAGCAGCTGCTTCATGGATGGTGGGGTGAGAAAGGAGCATTGCTTCAACTTCATCCAATTCCACACGGTAACCTCTGGTTTTAATTTGGCGGTCTTTCCTACCCAGAAATTTGTAATTTCCATCGGGCATTTTTTGGACCAAATCACCGGTTCGGTAGAAAATATCTTCACAATAGTCGAACATTTTTCGACGATAGAAACCTTTTTCAGTTAAGTCTGGTCTCGCCCAGTAACCTTTCATGACCGTACCACCCCTGATTAATAATTCTCCGATTTCGCCTTCCGCCACAGGCCGACCTTCAATATCCACAACCAAATCTTCGGTATTTTCACAAACGATACCAATGGGGATGGGCTCATCTGAATCCTCTGGCAAGGGAGCAACATGATAGTATGTGCACACATTTGTTTCGGTGGGGCCATAAAGATTAGAAAACTTAACCCAAGGGAGTGTCTTCATCAAAGTTCTTAAGTGTTTGGTTGGAAAAGGCTCGCCCGCGAACAGGATCCATCGCAAGCCAGAAAGATCTCTGGATTCAAGGTTACCCCTCTCAAGCATTTGAATCAAAGCAAAAGGCACAGAATACCAGATTGTTATCTCTTCGTCTTGAATCCACTTTGCCATACTGGCGGGCAATTTGGTAAATCCTTCGGGAATGATCACAGTTGTTGCACCCCCAATTGCAGAAGCAAAGAAATCAAATGTGGAAAGGTCAAAATGAAGTGGAGCATGATTGCTGATGCGATCTTCAGAGGAAATCTGGTATGTTTGGACGGCCCATTCAGCGAAAGAAAGTCCGCTGCGATGGGTGTGCATAATTCCCTTTGGGGTTCCCGTTGAGCCAGAGGTATATAGGATATATGCCAGATCTTGCTCTACCAGTTGTATGAGCGGTGATGAGGATGGAAATGAAAATATTTGTTCCCAGGAATAGGAGGGGACATCAATTTCTGAGGTGCTTTGAACGCCGATCAAACCCTGGAGAGATGTCTTGCTGATGATTTCTTTGATATCTTCCATTTTTTGATCATTGGTGATAATGAATTGAATTTGACAATCGTTAATTACAAAACTCAGTCGGTCAATTGGAGCAAAAGGATCGAGAGGCACATAAGCGGCTCCGGCAGATAAAATTCCATAGATTGAAACGGCCGAATAGAGGTTTTTATTCATATAAATTCCCACTCGGTCACCCCGTTTGACTCCACGTGAAATTAAAAAGTTTGCCAGTTGATTGGATGCTTTTGCCAACTGAAGATAGGACAATTCTTCTTTCTGAAAACGAACTGCTGGATGGTCTGGTATTTTTTGTGCGTTTTCAAAAATTGCAGCATGTAATAGATAGCGATAACTCATTTGTGCCTCACCAGAAACATGAACTAAAAATCTGTTTTTGAAATGGCTGGAAGGGATGACTCGACTTCATGAGATGTTTTTTGGGGGGCAAGGAAGTAGGTCATCAACGGGCCGGCAGCAACTGAGGTAATGATAGCCATTATAAAAAGCGAAACAAAAATTCGTTCGTCAATGAGCCCATTAGAAAGACCAATTCCTGCAAGGATTATTCCGGTTGCACCGCGAGCATTCAAACCACTGGCTATGGCAAATGCCTGCCGGTCGATTTTCATTCCAGCAAATTTTCCACCAATCAATACCGAGAGGAATTTTGAAATACTGGCGCTGAGCAAAATAATCACCATCAGACCAAAATCAAAGTTGGCTATGAAATTGGTTTTCATCCCAATTGAAACAAAATAAATGGGTGCGAAAAAAGCCATCACAAACTGCGAGATGACAGTGTGGGCTTCTTCTGCCTCGGGGTGTTTACCGGCCACAACCGCTCCCAAGAGGAATGCACCGAGAAAGGCGTGAATTCCTAAAAATTCAGCTACTGATGCGACCAGTAAAATAGCTAATGCGGTAAAGGCAATAAAACCACTTGGCCATGCCAGGGTTTTCCTGATGACTTTCAATGCTTTGGGGGCAAAATGCCTTCCCAGCGTTAACATGATGAAAAAAAAGGCAAGAATTAAGAAGATGGTTTGATTGGTATTAAGAAAAACCTCACTCGTTTGTGGAGTTGTGAAACTTAGCATGATTGCAAATAATGTCCAGGTGATGGAGTCGTCCACCACTGTGGCATTAAGGGTTATTGCTCCAACTTCTGTTTTGAGAAGTTTTAAGTCTTGAAGAATTCGGACAATAACCGGATTGGCTGTATTGGCAAGATTAATCCCGATGAAGAGGCCAAAGATTGTTAAGTTATTTTTTGCAATTTCTCCCCAGAAGGCGGGAGGGATAAAATAGACCAACGCCACCCCAAAAGCAATGGGTAATACAGTGCCAACAAGCCCGATGATCAATGCATATCGGCCCACATGATTGGTCTTTGAAAAATTAATTTCCAGACCGGCGATGAACAAGAAAAACAACATCCCCATCTTTATTGAAGCATCCCTTAAAATTCCCACTTCAGGCGAGGATTGAAAAAGCCAAAGATAAAAATTTGGCAATAAAAGGCCTAAAATTGTTGGGCCAATGATTACTCCTCCGATCAACTCGCCCAAAACAGCAGGCTGGCGAAATCGTCTCATGATTTGTCCTGCGAGCAAAGCACAAGCCAGCATGACAGCAATTTGTAAAAAGAACTTTATGATATCTTGATTGTTCATTGAGCTTTTATAGAGATGGATTTTGTTACAGAGATAAGATTGCTTTCAATATTTTGCACAGAGGAGTCCCAATTCCATTTTGCTAAAACTTCTTGGTACCCATTTTGGCCATATTCATGAGATTTTTGTGGGTTTTTGAGAAGTTCCAAAAGTGCCATTGCAAAAATTTTTTCATCCCTTGGGGTTAGGCATCCGGTGAATTTATCTCGAATTGTTTCAAACAGTCCCCCTTCTTTTACCCCAACAACCGGTGTGGCACATGCCATTGACTCTAAAGCAACCAAACCGAATGGTTCTCGGTGAGGGGTGTAGGCTGTTAGCCTCGCGTTGTTGTATAACTCAACCAGTTTTTCGTCATTTATTCCGATTAAAAATTGGACATTGATATGATTTTGATTAGCCAAATCATTCAAGTATTCATATTCTTGTGTGTTTGAAAAATTACTGGCAATAATTAAGGCGGGCTGGTCACTGGTCGGCATCATTGCAATAGAGCGAATAATGAAATCGAATCCCTTTAACGGAGTTAATGATCCAACCGAGAGAATAAAATTAGACTTATTGACGTATTGGAGGGGTTTGAATTTTGTTGTATCCACACCCAGATAATTTACTTCGGCTTTAATGTGGTAAATCTTCTCGACCTGCTGTTTGGTGTAGGCGGAGTTAACAAACACCCTTCCTGCTTTTTGAATATTTAATTGATCGTTGTTTCTGGCATAATTTCGGAAATATGTCAGGAATGGGTCGTATTGGTCAAGTGTATGGCGTAATTTTGATCTGCCATTGTAATATGGGCGTGGAGGTGCATCTTCATAAAGGATCCGATAAGGCTCGTGGCAGTAATATATACTGGCAAATTCCGAAATATATCTTAACAGTGAAGGAGCGTTCTCAAAACGACATGGTTCAACAAAAATCAGGTCGGGTTCGTGCCGTTTTATGTCGTTTGAGATGATTTCGTTGATGTGTCTGAGCCGAACCAGATCAAATGCGCGGATGATTGAATTAAGTCTGCCGAATGGAGAATGGAAGAGCTTGCCTGCTTGAAATGGATATACCTGGTGAGATTCTACGTAGGGTCGTATGTCACAAAATTCATGATCTGCGCTGGATAGAGAATAAACACGGATTTCGTGCCGACGGCTAAGCCGTTTCACAATCTCGAACAAAGATCTTTTTGCGCCGCCTGAAGATAAATTATGGAAAATGGCGATTTTCATTTTTTCTCAGCTGGAAAATGGAGATGCCGGCGCATTTTTGGGTCTTAATGTTTCTCTAAGGTTCAGGAATAAACGAAATATGGATGGACTGAAGCTGTAGAACAACCTCACCAAGTTGGTTTTTTGATCGTTGGGGCACAGGCTGGTGGCCTTTTTCAACCACTTCTTAAAAGTGGCGCTTTTACCGGAGTGTAAAAATATCTGCTTGATAACTGTGAGTCTGATTAATCGGCTTTGTTCACAGGGTGAAAGCCTATTGAAAGAGGGGTGAGATAACAGCCATTCGATAGAGTTTAACTCTTCAGAAATCAAATTAACCATTAAGTCATAAAATACATAAACTCTGACTTCTTCTTTACAATCGTTGAACCTTGGCAGATCAATCATTTTAAGGCGGCAAAGCGCAAGCGAGTGATTTTTTCTTGCATTTCCTGCAGTTAAAGTGATGTTGGTTTGGTGAACACGATAAAAACAAAGTTGCTGGTTGAGATGACCAAAAATCATAAACTGCGATAAATGGGTGAAAAAATCCCAATCCGGACCGATTACAATGCGGGGATCAAATTGAATGTTGCTTGAGATAACTTTGTCGCTTCGCACCATGACTGTCATAGGTGGCCCGAATATATCTGAGGCTCTGACTAACTGCTCAAACAGATCCCCCTCAAACGGGCCGCGCCGGAAGTTGGACAGAGAAGAAAGCACTTTATCGTTTGTATCTATGTAATAACCATCGCAGTAAACCGCGTCTTTTTCTGGGTGCTGGTTTAAGTAGCTGACCATGAGCGCTAAAAAAGAAGGATGAAATAAATCATCAGCATCCAAAAAGGCAAGAAATTCACCTTGAATTTTTGTAAGTGCGTGGTTTCTAGCTGCGGCTTCGCCCGCGTTTTCCTGATGAAATAACCGGATACGAGGATCGGTGAATTCTCTGGTAATCTTTTCGGTTTGATCCGTTGAGCCATCATTTACCAAAATTAATTCCCACAATGGGTAGGTTTGACTCAGTACACTTTCTATAGCTGCCCGGATAAATTTTTCAGCGTTATAAACTGGCATCATTATCGATACCAGACCGGGTTTGAGCGGATTGTTCAATGGAGCAGTCATTTTTTATTTATAACAACAAATTGATTGATAATGTTGATGATATTTTCGGCACTATGTCTCCAGGTGTGTTTTGCTTCTGCCTCAAATCTTGCTTGCCGACCGAGGGCGACTGTACAGTTGCGATCTTTCGCCAGTAATTTCATCGCGCTTATCAGGGCTTTCTCATCGCAAGGAGGGACAATTAGGCCAGTTTTGTTGTGAACAAGGGTTTCGGGTTGTCCGTTTTGACCGGATGCAATAATTGCAAGACCCGCCGCTTTGTAGTCAAATAATTTCAATCCCGAATATTCACTCCAACCACAATAAGGAGATATACCTATGTGGCAGCCAGCAAGAATGTTCGCGTATTTTTCGGGTGGTAAAGTTCCGGTAAAGACTACTTTCTCTTCAATGCCTAACGATGATGCGACCCTCTTGGTGTCTTCTAAATCGCTTCCGCCTCCAATCATGACGAATTGAGCATTTATCCCCTCGCGGATTAATTCGTAAAAAGCATTAACAGCAATTTTTGTCCCGTGCCAAGGATAAAAACCTCCCAGGTAAGCGATCTTAATTGGAGACTGTGAGGATTTTTCCTGAAAGTTGGCTAAGTTTTCTCTGCAAAGAAGGTTTACCAGGATTGTTCCATTTTCAACCACGCTTATTTTTTCGGGAGATATTTTCCACTTTTCAATCAAATTATTTTTCCAACCCTGACCAGAGGCAATCAGGTGAGTTGCACGAGTAAGGGTGAAACGAAAAAGGCTGCTTGAAATGGCCAACTGCACACCACGGGGAAGCTGTCCTTTTGATTTCAAATCAAGGAGAGGGTCTCCATTAAATTCTAGAATCAATGGAATATCCATTTTCTTTGAAACCAACAGTCCTCCGTAACTCATCCAGCTTGCTCTTTCGTATAGGCAATCAATATCTTCTAATTGATTTAATATTATCCTGGAAAAATGACTGCTCTCAAAAAAGTTAAGATATGGCAAGTGGCTTATGGTTTGTATTTTGCGTAGAGATCGCTCAAGGATCTTTTTTTGTTGGTTTTCAATCGGCTCAAAATTTTTTAGGTCATCGCTTTTCCAATAAATAGAATTTATTCCTCCAATGAATCTAACCCGGTGATTCATTTCTCTCCACTCATGGATAATGTGGCGGATATGGTTGGCGGGTCCATCAAAGGGGGGAGTGCGTATCTCGGGGCTCAATTGTGCCAGATATGCGATGTTCATTGGGACATTAGTTCTTCAATACAAATGCGAATTTGTTCGCTAACCAGGTGGCTATTGCATTTTTCAAGAACTTGAGATCGTAATTGGATTTGGCATACTTGTTTTTCTTGATCTGAAAGGCTTTCAAAATTAAAGATTTTTTGTCCAAAATCTTCGTCAGTATAAAACAGGTTTTCTTCTGGAAGTAATTCCTTTGCTCCTGGCCAGTGATGTGCAAAACAGTAGCAACCACTCAATATGGCTTCCATTGGAGAAACTTGTAAACCCTCAGAATAACTATTGGAGATAAAAATTTCAATCTGTTTATAAAAATCGGCCGCATTTTGAATATGTCCGTAAAAAATCACGCTTTTCTCAATTCCCAACCGTGAGGGCAGGTTGATAACCGCATCGTAGTAATCCAAAAAGCGAGGATGTGGTCCTCCGCCGATATGTAATAGATATCCTCTTTGATCCAATCCTAATTCTGCAAAGGCGAGTATAAGTTCATAAACTCTTTTTCGTGGAGTGAGATGACCCAATATGCCAATGTTTTTTTTGAAAAGGCGGGGTTCATAAATATATTTTTGCGGATTTACTGCTTCGGGTATTACGCGGATTTTTTCTTCATGCCCGGAAAATCGTTGATTGAATTCTTCCCGTTTTGCTTCACTTACCAAAATAATCCGATCTACCTTTGACCAATCAATTTGATGGCCCCATTGATAAAGTTCATAGCGATGTAATCTGGTAACGATGGGTTTCGTTTTTGGTAAACGGCTGGCAGCAGCCAATAACTCACTTGCCCATTCAAAAAATATGACGTCATTTCTGGTTATGAAATTTTTTAGTTGGTATTCAAACTGCCCTCGTTGAAGCCGCTCACGAAGGAAAGGAAATTCAGTTTTACGAGGCTCAAATAGATGGACGGTATGATGGGTTTTCAAATCATCATAAATTTCTTGAAAAAACGCCCAGGTTTCATTGATTGCAATACCAATCTTCATGAGATCAATCAATCCAAATAAAGTTGGTGCCAGATTTCAATAGCCATTAATGCTCCAATTTTCACAGCATTGTTTTTCCCAGCCATGTGGTCATTTACAATTTGTTTGATGCTTTCGGGTTTTAAATATCCACGTCCCAATGACTCCCTGGATAACAAAGTGCTTTCTACCCAATTTCTCAAAGTAGTTCGAAACCATGTGTGGTAATCTTTATAGGGGCGGTTTTCAGGTCCAGCAAGCCAGCCAAATCCAGCTTTACGCAGATGCCATCGAATAAATTGCATATTTCTGAGCGCTACTTCTCTGGCGCAGTGAGTCAAAGGTAGATGATCGCGAGGGGTGGGAATACGTGCTAATTTTGGGTAGGCCTGGACAAAACTATCTATCATCAATTTGCGTTCAAAAGCTAAATAGGGCGGTATGGTCATCGAAAAATCTACCAGATCATTATCTGTAAAGGGTAAACGAATGACTGCCCGATCTCTTGCTACAAGCACGCCATTTATAGTCATGCGGGGTACGCGTTGAGTAAGGTCAAAATACAATCGCTGAGTGGCAAGTTGACGAACACCGCTCGACCTCATACCATTTCTAAAATCTTGCATCAATCCATCTTTGACATTTGATAAAAAAATGTCAGTGAATATGCCGGGATGTTCTGGCAAGTCAAATGTCAAGACACGGTAATCTCGGTAGGCTTGTAAATGTTCCGATATTTCGGTTTCGGGGTCATAATTAGCCCAAAAACGAGGGCGTATACCAAAGCCAAACATCGCATCACCCATAAAACCTTTGTAAATGACCGGGGCAAATAGTATCTCTTCTTCCAGATTTGCTATGGCATGGAGGTTTACGAGATTTCCCATTCCGTCAGTCAGTTTGACTGCCTTTTCACCTTTTTTTAACAGCCAGTCTGGTTTCAGTTCAAAAAAGTGGTGCTTGGCACCCATTTTATTGGCTGCTTCTTTGGCGTAACGGGCATCGTCTGAGCCGGGGATACTCCAAGTAAAGGTGTGAAGATTGGATGAACCAAGTGTTTCAGTGAGGAGTGCCAGCAAAAAGCGAGAATCCAGCCCACCTGATAACATTAATCCTTTGGGGTGGTCTCCGCCAGATTGTCGCTGTGCCGCTCTTTTAATTTCAAAAAGAAAACGCTCTTGATAAGAGGGCGGTTCGCAAAATGGATAAACATCCGTGAAGTTAAAATGAAAGTATGGTTTTACGGTAAGGTAATTGTTTTGAAATTTGAGGATACTGCCCTGAGGGAGTAACTTCACATCTTCTAACAAGGTTCTTTGATGTAAAACGTGGTCAAAGGTAAGAAATTCCTGAATTGCAACCTGATCGATGACTCGAGGCAGCGTATGGTCTACCAGCAAGGCTCTAACCCCAGAGGCAAATAAAAGGGTCGATCCAAAATTTGCATAATAAACCGGATACAAACCCAGTCGGTCGTTCACCACAATAATGGTATTGTTTCGGTGATCAAACAAAGCGGCAGAAAACGCTCCATTTAGGCCATTAACAAAATTTTCACCCTCTAGAAAATATAAACCGAGGATGATTTCCTCGTCGGTGCTGCAAGGCAAATTTTTCTGGTCGAGGTAATTCTTTATAGGTTGGGCATCATAAAGTTCGCCCTCAAAAACCAAAGTAAGTTTTCTACTTTCGTGCCATAAGGGTTGTTTATTTTTATTAAGAATTCCTAAGGTATTTCTGCCAATACCCCAACCCTGAGCGCTTTCGAAATGCCGTATAAAGCGATCTTCCCAGTCCAGGCCATAAGACATTTTTTCAATGAGTGTCTGGCTTTCGGTATTAGAAATTTCTTTTTTAAAGCCATAAATTCCAGGCATAATGATTTGCCTTTCAAATGAGTACTTCTTCAAACATTGTTTCAAATGGGGTGTTAAGATATTTTGACCGAAGTTGTTCAAAATTCAATACCACATCCCTGAGATCATCGCTGGTGTTTTTGAGAGTTTTTCCTTCAACCGGAAAAGGATCAACACCTAAAAAATCAAATACTCGTGAAAGTACAACATCACGATTGACCAGCAGTTCCTCATAAACAATTTTTAACTTTGGCAGATTGAGTTCTTTTGTAAAGTTGTTCAAATCCTCATCTGCTTGAATTCTTTCGAGCAGATATTGATGAAAAACATCGGGGTCTATTTCAAATGCAGGCAAGCGTTCTTTTTCGTTGTATAGATTCCAGTTACCCGTTACATCGTGTAATCTTTTTGCATTAATTCTTGAGATTACAGCTTTGATCTGATTTCGCCGCTGCATCTGGATTATTCGGACATTTTTTTCTAATAGCAACTGAATAAACGAATCTTTGTCCAGAATATCCACCAGTTTTGTCTTAAAACCAGAAGCCCCATATTTGGAGATAAAGGATGGTGTATAAAACTTTCGCGCCCAATCAATTTGATCTTTACCGCTTGCTCCTTTTTGTTTTAAGACAGCAAATCGCTCGTAAACAGATTGGATTTGGGGATGGGAAGTCATCAAACTGATCATATAAGTGCTGCCATCGCGTTCTATGAATAGAATGACAAAAGGGGTAACTTGTGAACTAAAGAAGAATTTCCGCATTCTAACGGTCCTCCAGGTGGGGATTGATTATTGGGACCGGGCTTTTCAAAACTGACTTAACCAAAACCGTGAAAGCCCCAAAATTTTTATATAATGATGGGAACGTGAACAATGCTTTCCATGCCGATCGGCGTGCTTTTGGATAATTTTTGTGATGGTAGTAGATAAAAGCCTGATTCAATGCAGCCATGCCAATCACGTGCCGATACTCTTTTTGCAACCCGTTTAATTCATCAGGCAGATTTTTATATATACGTTCCAGGAATGAAATCGCATCATCGGTTTTAGGAAGGTCGGTCCAACCGGAAAATATGTTCTTTATCCTTCGGTAACCATCCTCGACAAGAGTGGGATCGAGTACCAACGCCTTTTTTAGATGTTCCTGAGCAAATTGAAAATCTGAAGATAAGTATCCGTGCGCTGCGGCGCGTAAATGCGCGTGGGCATAAGCCAGGGGTTTCATTCTCTGCCAATCTTCATTGAGATCAGGGTAGGAAAAGGTTTTCTCAAGCACTGCCAGATTGGCTTTGGTCATTTGCTCGCCATTGCGAGTCATTTGTCCAGTGTGAAAACGGTATTGAGATACCGCAAGAGGGATGACATCCATGGGGCAACCGGCAATTGCTAATCTCAGCCAGAAGTCCCAATCCTCATAGGAGCGGAGCGATTCGTCAAAATAACCGATTTTTTCCTGCCAGATTTTCTTGATCAGCACACTGCCGACGTGAAAGGGATTGCCAAGGATAAGGTTGTGGATAGGGGAAGGGAGATAGGTTTCAAATTTATTAAGGATGACATTCCCGCGCTGGTCAATTAACAAAGCATGACCGGCAACAAAACCGAGTTCTGGATTTTCATTCATTTTTTCCATCAAGAGCATCAATTTTTCTGGCAAAAAAGCGTCATCCGAGTCAAGAAAGGTGATAAATTCACCACCGGCTGCGCGAATGCCAGCATTACGGGCACTGGAAAGCCCACCATTCTGTTTGTAGATATATTGAATTCTTAAGTTGTGGAAAGATTGGACAACTTCTGGCGTGTTATCGGTTGAGCCATCATCGACAACGATAATTTCAATGTTGGAATAGGTTTGGTTCAAGCAGCTTTGAATGGCTTCGCCAAGATAGTGGCCTTGATTGTAAGCGGGGATGATAATGCTGATTAGATTGTTTTTGGTCATAAAAAATTTTTAGTTTCCTATAAGAATTCCATCCGGAAAGGCATGCCGGGAGATCTCACTGGCAATGGATAGATACAGTTCATCAACATCAGGAATAGCCATGCTGTGAATAGAATAGAAATAAGCAATTACAGCTTTTTCCTCAAAAAGATCTTGTTGTAGTATTTTCATATTTTCTTCAAAATTCGGGTTAGGTATCTGGCGGGTCAGGTCCATTTTTCTTGGCAGGGGTTTGGCGGGTCTGCCGGTTAGTAAATACACTCCTTCAGGTGAGTTGGTGTAAACGATGGTATCTGTTTGCAAGCGATTAATTTCATTGACTATTGCGGAATTGCGCCACCTGGTGTGGAAGAACCCCAGCCCATCTTGATGACCTTCATATAAATATGAAGCCTGTTTTCCCAGCGATGAAACAGAAAAGGCGACTGCCAACAATAATACAAAAATTGTATAAAAAATTTTTTGGGTTTTTGATATGGGTGTTATTTGGGTAATTGAAGCGGCTATCAGAAGCCAGATTGCCACGAGCAAGGGGGATAGAATTCTGTCATCTAATGGGGTGTTGGCATCAACAAATGAAATGGAGGCAATGAGGAAAAGAGGGTAAACCAACGCAAAGGTAGATAAAAACCCCTTGAGCCATTGTCCTTCTTTTCTGATGATGCTTTGCCGTGTTCGAAGAATCAACACACAAGTGATGACAATTGCGCTGATGATTACAGTCTTCACAAGTCCCGGCAAACTGACTGGTATGAGGAACCAGCCCGCCATGGTATCCAATCCTTGTTGAAAATGAGTACGAGTAATGGGATGGAATTCCAAACCGCGATTGGCAATGTTGCCGCTGATCATCAAATTACGAATGATCCATACGCAAAAAACAGACAACCCAGGCAAAGCAACCCGTACACTTTCCTTTAGTCGAACCGAAAAATTTCCTGGTGTCAAAATAAAAATTGCAATAACAGCAGAAGCAATGAAGGCTAACCCACTGTAACGTGTAAGCGTGGAAAAACCTAATAGAGTGCTACCAACAAGGATCAAGCCGTTTTTCGAGTGAGCAACCCCGTGGGAGATCAGCAATAAACCACCAAAACCCGTCAAAAGGAATAATGCTTCAGACCAGGCCATAATGTGAATGGTAAGAAAGGCGTTGCTGAAGGCGAGAGGAAATAAAAGGAATAAACCTAACGAGCTCGGCTCAGGTAAAAAGCGACGCAGAATCAACCAAAAGATTGTCAAGTTGCCTGCCAACAAAAATACATGCAGCCATCGGCTGGTTTGAGGAATTGTTCCGCCAAACATTCCACTTCCCGCTAGAAAGAGAGGGTAAAGAGGGGGGTAAAAGGTTAAGCTTTGGCCGGGAGAAATTCCAAAGGGGACTGTCAGTCCTTTTCCAGAGAGCAAGTTGTTGGCCACGCCGATATAAGTTGCGGAATCTGGTGATGTGCCTATGCCCCAGCGAGTTGTAATTATCAATTGATATGATAAAAACAATATCAGGATGCCAAAAATAAGATGATTGATCGGTAATTGTTTTATATTCATTGCATAATTTCTTTTAGTTTTTTTTTTGCTTAATGTACTTTGAAAGGTTTTAATAAAATATTCAAAAATTTACTACCAAGACCATTAAACCTTTGATCGTCGCTTATGGTTATCCAGAATAATCTTTTTCTCATTATCATTGCCTGAATTACATCACCAAATAAATTCCATATATTCCTTATTCGGTTTAGGGTTTTATCTTCTTGATTTTTTAATTTCATGGGATCGCCTAATAAAACGGTTGCAATTGGTTTTTCGTTAGATGTAATTTTCCAAAATCTAATTCCTTCTGCTGCTATCTTTGATATTTTGGTTTCGTAAAAATGGAGCGGACTTTTTTGGGGATAGTATTCTCCAAAATGAGGGAAATTTTCAATCATTGGATAACCATATCGTATCAATTTATCTCCGATAAGTCCTTCAGTAAATTGGTTCATCTCTGTAGATATTTGATTTCTCCAACCCCCTGCACGATTTTTATCAATTGGTCGTTCTGCCTTTTTTTTCCAGGGTACGTTTTGACTGTTGACAAGTTTTCCTGTTGTTGAAGTGTCGAGCATTCCTTCTTCATAATCTTCATCCAAAAAGAAACATAGTTTTCGTAATTCTCTCTCTGGATTTTCCAATAAATCCTCATAACGTAATGTATATGAATTTTGATCAACATTAAAAAATTCATAACTAATATCATCGAGAAATTTCCAATAACATATCGCCTCATAATATGTTTTTGCTCCCCAGGGCACCTTCATCAGGGATAAACTAACGTCACGGGGATCTCGGATAATTCGTATAATCGGAGAATCTGGAAAATATTTTCTGATTTTTTCCAGATACTGGATATGATCGGGTGTCTTTTCAACCCAGCGTGATTTTCCTAGTGATCGCATATAAGGCTCTACCACGGAGCAGAGCAAAGAATCTATTGCTGGCCTTTGCTTGTTCAGGTATTCCTCAATCTGGTATTCTGTTAGATGATATTTTTCCAGAATACTAATCCGTGGAGGATTATCAGAAATATAGTTTGTGAATGTAATAGAGCTTATAAATTTTTTTGCATTCTTTGGCCAGTTTTCTGGATCAATCAATTCGAAAATATTTTCAGCTTCTAGCCGTTGAAAGAAATGAGTCTCAGGACCGCAACTCATTCGACTATGGGCAGCCAGCATGGCTGATAGCAATGTGGTTCCAGATCTTTGAACGCCAACTATAAATATTGGATTTGACTTCATAGGTTGTGTACTTCCCATCTGTGGGGAAGGTATGCAATTCCGTTAATATCATTACCCCCTTTTACAATTAAATGAATTGCGTTATTTTTTCGATCATAAAATGTGTATCCATCTGAGTGGAAAATTACCGCATCAAAAGTATAGGCGTTGGGAAGCAAATTGAAATTTGTAATGTCCAGATCAATATACCCATCCCCTTCAAGATTACCAGTTGAAAATCCATCAACATCCGTCCGTAAACCGGTAACTTGATGACTATTTAGAATGTGAATTACCACATTAAAAACCGGGTCAACGACCATTTGATTGGCATGATAATGAAAACGAATCTTCACTTTTTCTCCAACGGTAAATATTTCCTGGTTTTCATCATGATCGTTGAGAATTTCTAATTTCTTAATGGTGATTTCACCGGTACCGCCTCGGATAGAATCTTTGAATTGATCATAGGTTTTAAGCAACGACGAGCGATATACATCAATGGCCGATTCGGTATCGCCGTCAAAGATGACTTTTCCTTTTTCGAGTGTTAACGTGCGGGGACAAAGGTGACTAATGGTGTGAAGATTGTGGGACACAATGATTATTGCAACCCCTTTATTTCGGAGCTCCTGTATTCGTATTTGACATTTAGTTCTAAAAGCCAAATCTCCTACTGAAAGAACCTCATCTACCAACAGAACATCAGGTTCTAAAAATGCAGCTACAGAAAAACCTAAACGAACCACCATTCCAGAACTATAACTTTGAACAGGCATATCTAAAAATTCGGATAAGCCGGAAAAAGAAACAATTTCGTCAAACCGTTGGTTAATTTCTTTTTTGGAAAATCCCATCAGTGAGGCGTTGATATAAATATTCTCTCGTCCAGTTAAAACAGGGTTAAAGCCCGCGCCTAATGATATCAATGCTTGCACTCTTCCACGGACTTCAATTTGCCCTGAATCCGGTTTGATTAAACCCCCCAACATTCTAAAGAGGGAAGTTTTTCCAGCTCCATTATGGCCTATCAAACCAACCGTTTCGCCCGGTTCTACCTTAAAAGAAATATCTTTAACAGCCCAGAATTCATCTTTGCGAAGCACGAGATGATTTTTGTTCTTTCCAATCATCTCGTTTCCCATATCTACAACACCGTACCACAATGACCTTCGCAAACTCCGACAGAATTTTTTACTGATATGGTTTACTTCAATTACAGGATAAGTCATTGTTATGTCCCCAATTTTTCAATTATTATGGGTAATGATATTCGAAAAATAATTAACGAGAGAAAAACGCCAATGAGGGTCAATAAAGTTACAACCAGCAAGTGGACAATATTCTCTATATGGCCAATTGTTAGCAGATTTCTTGCAGCGATTAGGACGGGGCTGACGGGATTGATCAAATTAAGTAAAGAGAAAGGGAACTTGTCAGGAAAACTATAAACGACTGGTGTAGCAAAAAATAATAACTGAATAACTATCGGTAAGGATGTTGATACATCGGAATATAACATTCCCAATGGTGTGATTAGCGTTCCAATAAATATTCCCAATAAAATCAAAACCAAAATCGCAAATGGTGCTAATAAAATCCCCACATATATTTGTACTTTAAAGAAAATTAACACCCCTGTAATTATTAACATTTTGATTATCACATTAAACAACACCCCGAAAAAGGATGCTAATATCAAAGATTCTCTGGGGAAATATATTTTGACCAGATATGGTTTTGCATTAATTGTTGTTTTAAGGGGGGCATTCAAGCTATCCGAAAAAATTTGCCAAAGGGTTGTACCAATTAATACATAGACCGGGTATGGCACCATTGTGTCAGCAATTGAGATGACATTCCTGGTTTGAAGAAAAATAAAGATCAACGACGTGATTATTGGTGGAAAAAAAGCCCAGAAAATTCCCAAAAAACTTTGTCTGTACTGTGCAGAAATATCTCTTAAGAATAATCGCCATGCCAAATCCTTTGCCCCAATTAAATCTTTGAAAATTGTTGCAATTAATTTTTGAGGCTTTCTTAACGATGTTTCAGCATTATAGGTAGCGATGATTTCGATTGATTGGTTTTTCATCAAACCTCAATTCAAGAACGCTGGTTAAATTTATAACGATATAGGAAAAGGGAAATAATTAGTAGAACGGGAAATATTAAACCAACATATATGGGATTTGCCGGGTTTCCAGGTGGTTGTTCCGGAGTAAACGAGGGGGTTGTTGATGGTTGTTGGGTGGTCAGGTTAGTTCCTGCGGTTTGAGTTATTACCATTTCTTCTTCAATAGTGGGAATAAGTGTTGGCCACGGGGTCGGAGAGAGGGGAGAGGCATCCAAAATTGTTCCTGTCATTACCATGATCTCATAAATCTGGCTGCCATACCATGCAGCAACAATGGTATTCCCATTGATTATGGTAACAGCTGGATTGGTCATGTTTTCATCACCGCCATAAACTGAGGCAATGGTGGGGGGGCTCCACCGTTCCTCCCCCAGATAAACACTATGCCATAAACCCAATCTTTCTCCATAAATATCATAACCTTCACGAACGCGATTAGCCAAAAAGGCATGTAACCGTCCTTTACTGTCAAAGGCAAATTGCACTGCCCCATTATCACCGATCAGCGAAGGAAATACATCAAAGGGTTTTGTCCATGTCTTTCCACTATCATAGGAATACATTGCTCCGCGATAGGCTCGGAATCCCCCTTCCCAAATAGTAACTAACTGACCGGCGCCAAGAAGGGCCATGTTATTCCAGTCTCGTTCATAATCATTTTGAAGCCGAACGGTCAACGGAAATGGTTCAGCCCAAGTTTCACCGTTGTCTTCCGAAAAGGTGAAGTATATAGCCTGTCCGTTTCCTGAAAGGTCCCACTCGGTCCAGGAAATATATATACGGTTTGGCGCATCAAGCAAAATTCGAATATTGCTTCCGCCCCTATCCGGGTCGGTAAAATTATAAAGATCGCGCGTATCGGACCATGTCGCTCCTTTATCCATCGAGTTCAAGTATGTGATTGCCCGTCCTTCCAATCCGCCAGTGCCCCGCGCATAAACTATATGCAAACCCTGTTCAGAGTTATAGGCAATATCCGCAGAATATTGTTGTCCGGTAAGATTTCTGGCTAGTTGGATGGGTTGCGACCAGGCGTTATTATTGGTTGCTTTCCACGAAGAGGCTTGACGATAATAAAGTGCGTAATGAGGAAAGTTTGGCAAAGTCATCCAAATCAGATGAATGGTTCCAGTTTCATCAATCACACCGCGAGGAAAAATGGCAATAGGATTACCATCACTTAAAGGCGAAATATATAAATCAATTGGTTGGGTCCAAATATTTCCATTCCACGCAGAATACATGATGGTATCTGCTGCGTTTCCCGGTGTGGGGCCTGTCTTTTCGGCCCAGAATAAGTGGGCAATTCCAGCAGGATCGGCCAGTAAAAATGGATCTGTGGATGTTGCGGGAGAATTTGAAATATTGACTGGCCGCTGCCAATTGATGTCAACGGCCTGAGCCCCGGTGACAGAGGAAGGAATCCCAAACCAGATTATGAGCAATAAACATAACGGCAAAAAAATGGAAAGTTTACTTTTCACGTTTTTTGATCTTGTTGGAAAAAATTGCAAAGGAAATTCAACAATTAAGTATTTAATTTGTTTAAGAATCGAAATACCAACACCCCTGCAATAACCAGGATAGAAAAGAACATCCCAATCAAGATACCAATGGTTGGACTTAGACTTGCAGTTGGCGCGACATTGATTGGTTTTGTTGGTTCAATCATGGGTGGGGTATTTTGTTCTGTTGGGCTTGCTGGTTCGCTTGGAATTGAAGGAAAATCATTGGAAGTTGGGGTTGAAGAATCCGGAGTTTCAATCAACGGTAAATCATCCAGCGTTTGACCGGTGAAAATAAGGCGATATTCAGGCTGATCAACCGCAGAGTTGAAAATTTCCACCGGAATAATCACCCCCAGATACCCATTTCCGGTTACTAAGGCATTAGGTGAGCCAAGAGCAGAAATTGAGTCGATGGTAATGTCTTTTGACTGTTGGTTCATCCAATTAGTTTCCCAAATCAGGTGTTGCAGGGTGTAAAGATTTTCGGCCGGTTTTAGGATCTGAAGTAAATGAACGCGTCCCGAGGAATCCTCTATTACAGCAGGTGCCCCAATTTTTTCACCAAAAAGCGAAAATGGTTTAATCCTTTCCCATGATTGGCCATTATCCAAAGAGTATTCATGCCATACTTCAACCTGACCGTTATTTGACTCTTGCCAAAACCGGTGAATCGTTCCATTGGCACTCACCAGAATCCGGCTCCAGAAAACCGGCAGATTACTGATCTGGCTGATTTCTACCCATGTGCGGCCCTGATTTGTGGAGCGACTATAATACAACTCAACTGGTTGCGATCGGCTCGCATTAAACTTATACCGTTTCCAAAGGAGATGGTACTGAAGATCGCTGCCGATGCTCAGTTGCGGATCGTTCATCATTTCAATTTTCAAGGTTGCCCCATCCAAAACTTTTACTGGTTCACTCCAGGTTACCCCTCCGTCATTGGATGTTGTGAGGTATATGCCTCGGCCTTCATTAAGTGGTACAGCGTAAACGACCACAATCACTCCGTTGGGATCGACCAGTATGCTTGGAGAGTCGCCGACCTGTGAAGGAGATGAAATTTTTATGGGTGGCGTCCATGAAGAAGCGATTACTGCCTGATTGGCAGTTACAGCAGAAAAATAAATTTCCCCTTCCAAGCCATCCTTCCAAACCAAAAGTAATTTATTGGTAGCCGGATCAATGCTGGCAGATAATTGATCTACATAACTGTTGAAGGCTCGTTGAATGGCTATTCGATTAGACCACACTCGCTGGTTCTCCCAGCGAGAATAATAAATGGTGTTTTGCGGCAATCCCAATTCTTCATCACCGGCGAGATTCCAGAAAACATGCACCCGGCCGGCTGTATCGGTAGTGGCTGTAATTGAAGTGAAACGAATATCGCTGTTATTAATTGTTTCAATTGGTTTCCACAATGAACCCTCCTGGAACCAATCGCCGATATCATTCATCTTTCTCTCTTTCCACCAAATATCTTTTCGCTCCAAATCAGATGCCACCAGATTCAGCAAACCATCACTGTCGATTGAGATTTGTTGATTGGTCAATGTCAGAAAAGTGCGGCTGTCAGCATCATATGTTTGAATCATTTCCGACTGTTGCCTTGATTCGCTCCAGCGAAGACCATTCCATGCGGTGAGTAAAATCTGGTCGCGATTACCGGTCATCAAAAGTAAATATTGATTTTGATAATTAAGCAATTTGGATATTGTTGCACATCCCGGAACTTCTTCAAGTATTCGTCTTGGTTCACTCCAGTTAGCCCCACCGTCTTCGGAGTATTGAAATGATTGAGAACAGCTCAAACCAGGTTGTCCATCCTGATACACCAGCAGAACTTGATCGGAAAGGTTCGCGATTTGAACATTATAAGGGGTGGTTGGACTGGGACGGGTCAACTGACTGACAATTTCTATAGGCGGCTCCCAATCATTACCTCCATTCAAGGAACGGGCAAAGAAAAGTGCTTTTAGGGGACGATTCTCCCACGCAAGAAAAACCTGGTTTGCGCCTTCGCTGCCAGTTGCGCTAATCTGTACGTTTGCCGTATCACTATTCAATGAACGGAAATAGCGAGATGTATAAATTCTAACCGGTTGTTGCCACGTGCTGGCGTTTAAGTTTGTCTTTCGATAATAAACACCAGCAGGTCTGTTTTCGCTTTCAATTATCAGGGCATAAGCCAAATGAACAACCCCGTCAGTATCTGTGACGGCGTCAAAGGCTGCTACACCATCCGAGATAAGTACAGGAGCGCTCCATACTCCCGAATTGCCGAGGTTATCACTATTACTCCACCGATAGTATAAATTTCCCTCGTCGTCAACCCAAAAAGCATGAATCTGATTATTGGCCCCAAGAAATAATTTGGGAACAAATACTTCGCTTGGCGAATTGACGGGTTGAGGCGTTGACCAACTGGTGCCATCGAATCGAGCATACATCAAATCGTCGAATTCATCCAACCAGAAGATGTGGGTATTCCCTTTGGAGTCGATGACAAATGATGGAGAGCTGGATGAGCCCGAAACTGACACATTGATCGGGTTTGACCAGATGTTTTCGTCCTGTGCTAAAGCATCTCTTGGCAAAAGGGCAAGGCATATCATCATTAAAAATATCAGTATATTTTTAAGCATCAAATTTTCCTTAAGAGTATGGGTAATAGGCATAAAGCAACCTTGAAAAAACTGCTTACCCAAAAAGTACTCGATAAGATAATCTTCCTGCTTTTTTCTCGATGCCTTCCATGAAGAGCAAGGGGAGAAACAGCGTAATAGCACCAACCACGATTACGATCAGTATCTGAAATGACAGAATTTGTTTAAAGCAGATTGCAATTAACAGGAAGTAAAGGATATTGATAATCATCAAATTTATCAGATATAAACCATAAGATCGTTTTCCTAACCGCTCAAAAAAACGAGCGAAGGGGATCTGGTCTCTATTGATAACCAGCAATCCCAACAATCCAAATAATGGGGTGATGATTTCGATTATTGGAAAACTGATAAAACCCAATTGTGTTGAAACTGCCAAACCGAACATCAACAAAGTGATTACAAAAACAAAAGTCGATAACTTGCCGATTTGTTTCTTAAAATCTTCCGAATTTAAACCGTAAATAATACCCAACGGATAAAAAATGCCCCATAATGCAATCGGCAATCGGATGATTGGTAAGGCAAAGATATCTGCCCAATTCGGGATAATTTCCCCGAATATATCTGGTCGTAAGAGTACTACGAGAAAAGATTGATAAGACAAAAAAAGAAGAAAGACCAACCACGCTGCTTTTCGTGAAATCCAGATCAGAAAAGGTGCAAGCAGGGTAAAGAAGAAAAGCAATGGCACAAAATTATTTGGGTAACCCACAATCAAGGATTTCGCATAGCCAATTATTGTTTGTTGCTTATTAAATAACACATATTCTAAAAGATAATATAACAAAGACCAAATCAAGTAGGGCAGGGCGATATACATCAAGTTGTTTGGGATTAGCCGAAACATTGACTTGAGGTTTTTTCCCTGCGCTGCATAAACAAAATAACTTGCTGCCAGGAAAAGAAATAAAGGAACAGCGAATATCCCTAATTCTTTTATTGAAATCAAAATAAACTTTTGCCATAGGGGAACAGTAATTTCTTGATTTCTGGCAAATTGCAATCCTAATGTGACGGAATGATTGATGATCACAAGAAGAATTGCAATACCACGCAGCGCAGGGAAATGACGACTCACAAAAAATTATCCTTTACTTATGCCCATTATTCGAAGACTGTGGTTCTTTTTCCAAAAATCCACGCTCCTCTAAAAATTGAATAATCCTATGGGCATTTTCAAGAGGAGAGGAGTTAACCGTTTCCAATGTGATTTCTGGGCTGATTGGTTCCTCGTAAGGATCATCAACACCTGTGAACCCCGTCAACTGACCGCGGCGAGCTTTAGCGTACAAGCCCTTTACATCTCGGCTTTCACACAGGTCAATCGGTGTATTTACAAACACTTCAATAAACTTATCGCTTCCGACCATCTTGCGAACCTCATTGCGTGCAGCCCGATATGGGCTAATTGCAGCACAAATAGCAACCCCATTATGGCGAACAAGTTCACTGGCAACAAAACCTATCCTTAAGATATTCGTATCGCGGTCTTCTCTGGAGAAACCGAGCCCTTTTGACAAATGGGTACGCACCACATCACCATCCAATAAGGTTATCTGACGTCCCCGCTCCAACAATAATGTTGTCAAAATCTCGGCAGTAGTGGACTTTCCTGACCCACTTAAACCCGTGAACCAGATGCAAAAACCCTGCTGGTGACGTGGAGGATAAACCTGTTGAAGAATCTGAGCAGTTTCCGGGCGGGTAAACCATTCGGGCAGCATGATACCCTTCTCAAGAAAATCTTCCCTTATTTGAGTGCCAGAAATGTTGAAAACACGTGCGCCCTCGGGAACTTTACTGATTTCTTCGTAACGCTCCTCGTCAGCAAGATAAACCAATTCCTTGAATTCAACCGGTGCAACACCAATTTCCTCAGAATATTGAGCAAGCAGTGTTTGAGCTTCGTAAGGTCCATAGAAGGGATTCCCATAGCTATCTTTGCCAGGACCGGCATGGTCTCTACCAATAATAAAGTGGGTTGCTCCGTAATTCCGGCGGATGATGGCGTGCCATAAAGCTTCTCGCGGACCAGCCATACGCATTGCCAAAGGCAACAAACTCAGCAAGGTTCGATTCGGATCGTAGTATTTATTAACCAAAGTACGATACACTCGCACCCGCGTGTAATGATCAACATCTCCCGGCTTGGTCATTCCCACGACAGGATGAATGAGCAAACTTCCATTGACCTCTTCGGCAGCGCGTTTAGTTAATTCCTCATGAATACGGTGCATTGGGTTGCGGGTCTGAAAAGCAACAACTTTTTCATACCCCATCTTAGAGAGTTTTTCTCGAACTTCTAGAGGAGAAAGTCTTAATTCGGAAAAATCATAATTGGCAGGTAAATTGATTACTTTCATATTGCCAGAAATATAAACTTTACCCCAGTGGAGCATCTCGGAAATCAGTGGGTGACGTGGATCAGTTGTTCCCAAGACAAGACGGGCTTCCCGTTGAGCATCCCAATGAAACACCTCCTCAATTTCCATTACTGCCAGGGTATTATTTCGTGAATCACACAAATTGATCCGGTCAGCAAAAGAAGGTAGTTCTTTTTCATCAATTGGTAAGGTCACCGGGATTGGAAACAAAGTTCCGTTTTTCAGGCGCATTTCAGTAAGCACCCTTTCATAATCCTCTTTTCCCATAAATCGGTCCAAAGGGGAAAAAGCGCCTGTTGCGAGCAACTCAAGATCACATACCGAGCGAGCAGAAATTTGAACGGAAGGTAAGTGCTTGGACTCTTCAATAAGAGCTAATCTTTCTTCTCCCTGTGCCAGTAAATTGATTAATTTACCGCCAAACGGTGATATTAATTCGGTTTGAGTTTTTGTCTTCGTCATTTTATTAAAGTCCTTTGGATTTAAAAATTTCAGGGCAAGATGTGCTCGTTGAAAAGCGCCGGTAGTGTACAGACAGCTCTCACCCTGAATTGGATTAGAATGATGGGGTAAGTTGTAAGGGTGGGCGTCTCAGATATTCGGTTGTCCTCTTCTTTTGTTGAATGTCCAATGCGATGCGATTAACTTGCTCTTCGCTCAATTCGAGGTGTGCAGCAATTTCTGATGGTGAATATCCCTTTTCAATCCCAAACCAGATCAGGTCTAGGACTTCAAATGGGAGACGGAAGAAAAATTCTTCCTGTGTACTGCCGGCACTATAAGTATCCGAAGTGGGAGGTCTTTGCTGAATTTCTGAAGGAATTTCAAGATATTTGGCCAGTTGATATACCTGACTTTTGAATAAATGCAATATTGGACTTAAGTCTACGCCACCATCACCGTATTTTACAAAAAAGCCAAGATCATGTTCGTTTTTATTGGCAGTGCCTGCAACAGCATAATTTTTTCTTTCAGCATGATAGTAAAGCATAGCCATTCGAGTCCGTTGTTTAAAATTTGAAGCAGCCATAATCTGCAAGAATTCCGCAGTAGGTATTCGCTTTGTAATTTCTTCTCCATCGGGGGAAACAACCGTCAAGTAAAATACATTTAGCGTTTGTCCATCCAACAAACTACCAGGAAGTGTGATCTTGGATTTCCACGCCCCACCAAATTGAGGAACGACTCGGCGAATCGCCTCATCCCTTCTTTGGTAACATCCCGCACCCCTCAACGCGTCGGAAATATCCTCAGTAAGTGTTTCTATTCCTAATGTTTTTGCCAATTCAAGGGCCAATTGCTTGCTTTCCGGGCTGGATTCCGACTCTGGCAGAAGTATGCCAAGCACTTTTTGATTGCCTAAAGCTCGCACACACAAAGCTGCCACAACGGATGAATCAATTCCTCCACTGATACCTACTACTACGCCACGGCGATGTAGATCGTTGAGAACCGAAGTCTTAATCCAATTAGTAATTCTCTCAGTTTCTTGCGGGGCATCTATTTGGAGTATGTTTTTCGAAAAAACGGGTAGCTTCAAAAATGTCATTTTTCCTCAGAGAAAGTACGTTAAATTATCTTTTTATCAATTACTTTTATCGGGGCATATGTCGTTTGAATCAAAGGGTGATTTCTTTGAATAAATTGATCATCCAATATTTGAGTCGAGATTATTCCAACAATTGCCATCTCCTCAATTTCGCTAAGTTGCGCTTCATTGGAAGCTTTCATTACCAGTTTCTTTACGGCAAGCGGATTGAATATGCCACTTTTAATAATGCTTTTTTCACTTAAGAGGTCATTCAGGTACTCTGGTTGATGGTTGCTAAAGAACGAGGCTTTAATTGGCGCCCGGTAAGGACGCTTCTTGCGTTTCCATATCTCTTCAGGGAGAATCTCACTGGCAAACTTTCGCAAGAGGTATTTTTCATTCAATCCTCTTAATTTAAAATTATCTGGCAATTGATTACAAAACTCCACTAGACGATAATCCAAAAAAGGGAAACGTCCTTCGACCGAGTGAGACATTGCCGGGCGATCACCCTGGGAAGACAACAGGTAAGGTGATAGGAAAGTTACCATTTCCAGATATTGGGCTTGAGCCAATTTTGACCAGCGTGTAAAGTCTGCCGGGATCAATAATTCTTCAAAGTCCACACCATCTTTGAATGAATTTTTGAAAAACTTTAACGTTCGTGCTGTGTTTTCCCAACGGATAAAGTGCGAATAGAAAGGTGAATTGGTTTCCATCAACCTTCGTTGGAAAAATGCCATTACAAACTCAGAGGATTCTCTTAATCGTGGAATATCCGGATATAACTTTTTAAAAAGAAGTGGTCGGAGCGGCGATGCGGGATCTTTTGCCACAAATCTGCGAATCTTCATCTCTTTGAAAATGTCATAACCCGCGAGGATCTCGTCTGCTCCCTCTCCGGTCAAAACAACTTTGTACCCATTCTCCTGAACAAGTTTGGATAAAAGAAACATTGGGGCGGGAGAGGTGCGTAAAATTGGGCTTTCGGTATGCCAAATCACTTCAGGAAAAACCCGGCCAATGTCATCTGGTGTACAGTGAATGACCTGATGGCGTGTACCCAGGTAACGAGCCATTTCCTGTTGAAAATCACTCTCATTGAACTCTTTTGTGCTAAAGGCAATTGAAAAACTATCTAAGGGTGTTTCGGTATATTTACGGATGATTGCAGCAATAGTTGAAGAATCCAGGCCACCACTCAAATAAGCGCCTACCGGAACATCTGCACGAAGTCTGATCTGGGTGGCATCAATCAATAAGGCGGAAAATTGCTCCAAAATCTCTTTTTCAGATTTTGAACTTCCATCATTTTTACCCTGATGGATTTCTTCTTCAAAGGATAACTGCCAATACGGTTCGATAATCAAACGATTTTGACAATATAAGAGATAATGACCAGGTGGAATTTGCTTCACATTTTCAAAGGGGGTACGAGGCGGTTGGGGTGCCCAATATGTGAATGCCTGTCTCAAGGCTTGCAGATCATACTCCAGATTGAACCCAGGAACCGCAAGGAAGGATTTAATCTCGGAAGCAAACAAGAGAGATTGATGGTACTGTGAATAGAATAAAGGTCGTATTCCGAGCCTATCCCGTGCCAGCAAAAGGGTTTTCGTATTACTATCCCAAATGCCAATTGCGAATTGACCATTCAGACGATTCAGACAATCCGCTCCATATTCTTCGTATAGATGAAGAATTACTTCGGTATCAGTCTTTGTTGAAAATAGATGCCCTTTTTTCTCTAGGAGTGGTCTCAGTTCAACGTAATTAAAAATTTCTCCGTTGAATACGATCCAGATCGTACCATCTTCGTTAGAGATCGGTTGAGAACCACCTGCCAGGTCAATAATACTCAATCTTGCACTGGCAAGACCAACCTGATCATCACGGTAGATTCCAAATTCATCCGGCCCGCGATGGTGCAATGCCAGGATCATTGCCCTCAATACGTCCAGAGAAATGAGATTATTTGCTGTAAAATTGTAGATTCCACTAATTCCGCACATTGTTGACTATTGCAGATCGGTTTTCTTAATTTTCCCGGATGAGGTTTTGGGGAGTTCGTCCACAAATTGAATGTATTTGGGGATCATGAAATCTTCAAGATGATTTCGACAAAATCGAAGCACTTCTGTTTCCGTAAGCTCCGAATTGTTTTTTACAATAAATGCCTTAATCGCCTGACCAAGCAGAGCATCTGCCACACCGATAACGGCCACTTCCTGAACGCCCTCAATTTTATAAAGGATGTTTTCAACTTCTTTTGGTGACACTTTTTCCCCGCGACTTTTAATGATGTCATCTTTTCGGGCAACAAAGTAGAAATAACCTTCCTCATCCATTCTGAACAAATCGCCGGTATAGCACAGTCTTTCTCCAGGGATTCTTCCGGGGCGAAAACGTTGTGCACTCAGTTCCTCATCCCCCCAATAACCCCGCATGACGTGCCTGCCTCGCACTACCAGTTCGCCGACTTGACCCGCTCCAAGACGATTCCCGTTCTCATCTTCAATCCATACCTCCGTGCCGGGTATTGCTATTCCAACCGAGTCAGGGCGAACATCCAGTTGAGATGGTGGAAGGTATAGCGTTCTTTTTGTTTCGGTTAACCCGTACATGGAAAATAATCTTACCCCGGGGAATGTATCTCTGATTTTCAAAATATGCGCCGGCGGAAGTGCAGCCGCGGTATTGGTCATATAGCGAAGACTAGACAGGTTATAAGATGATAAATCCATGTTGACCAATATGGAAAAAATGGTGGGAACACCAGGAAAACCGGTGACCTTTTCCTTTTCAATAATTGAAAGAATCTGTGCAGGATAACTAAACCCTTTTTCAAGGATTAGCCGGCCCCCAAAAGAAAACACCATAAAAAGCTGATAAAGCCCGTAATCAAATGATAAAGGCAATACATTGATCACAATATCATCTTCAGAATTGCCAATATAGGAAGTTATTGAATTGACTGCAAAGATAATATTGCTATGATCCGACATTACGCCTTTTGGCTCACCGGTGCTGCCGGATGTGTAAATGAGACAGGCTAAATCTAAATCAATATTTTTTGCAGGTAGTTGATTTGCAGTGGATGAATCAAGAATTTCTTTCCATGTAAAACATTCAGATTCAATCTCTTCAGATGAATTATTTTCTCCAGCAAGGATAAAGAACCTGATACTGGGACAGGATCTTCGCAGTTCTGGCACCATTCTTTTTTGTTGTGAAGAAAATATCAGAGCTGAAACTTCGCAGTTATTGAGGATATAAACCAGCTTATCAGTTTTTGTGGTTGCATTGATCACAACAAAAACGGCATCACATTTCAAAACGGCAAAAATTCCGATCACAAGTTCGACACTATTCTGAAGAAAAAGCGCAACCCGATCTCCGCGTTGGATTCCTTTCATTCGTAATCCATTCGCCAAACGATTTGCATGATTTTCTAATTCAGAATACGTGAGCCGGTTATCCCCACAAACCAGAGCAATCTTATCAGGAAATCTTTGCGCACTCTGTTCAAGAAATTCCTGCACCAATTTAAAATGGCTCATTGAGAATTAACACCCTTTGTGCGAAGGTAATTTGCAAGGTTCTTGACCGAATCGAAATTGGCCGGAACAATCTCGCGATCTTCCACCCGGATACCAAAAGTTTCTTCGACATATGCAACAATTTCCATCACATTCATCGAATCAACAATCCCATTTTCCAAAAAGGAAGTTTCTTCAGAATATGGGTACCCTTCATTGGTAAAAAGAATATTCTCGGCAATATAATCTTTAATTTTTTGTTCAATTGGTTGATTCATCAGAAAACTCCGAATGGTTGTAATGAGGGTTTTACCCAAAATTCAAATAATTTATTACTCATTTTGCCTTTCAGGACTCGCTTTTTCCGGTCTGCCATTCGAAATGTTGCATGCCAACACTAAGCGCTGATTTCATAGTGGAAAAGTCGGAGAAAAGCATTTTCAAGTAAGTCATTATGGGGCCGGGGCGAAGTGCCCATTCGCGAAAAGCGCGTTTTTGCCAGTAAAGCAATTTTTCGGCCGGTAACCCCGGGTAATCCAGCACCGTGCCTTTATCCATATCTACCTGCTCCCAACGTGTTCCGGAGCGGAACCAATTTTCGCGAACAACCTCAAAGAAGAATGGAGTTCCGGGATAAGGAGCAGCCACATGGAACAGGGCAATATCCAGGGGCAACTTTTTGGCAAACTCTATAGTCTGGCGGATGGTTTCTTCTGTTTCGGTAGGCAGGCCAATAATAAAGTATCCCCAATTTTTAATTCCGGCTTTCCTTGCCCACGTTAGGGAACGCAAAGCAGTTTCGGGATAAGCACCTTTTCGAGCATGGCGTAAAACCTGCTCACTCCCGGATTCAATCCCCCAAGTCATCAGGAAACAACCTGCTTTAGCCATCAGGTTGAGCATTTCCTCATCTACATAATCAACCCGACTATTACAAGTCCACTTCATTTGGATATTAGCATCAATCATCGCTTTACAAATGCCGATGACCTGATCCCGATTTGCAGTAAACAAATCGGCATACATATTGACATTATTGATGCCCAGTTTTTTCAGCACCCACAACTCCTCAAGTACTTTTTCGGGGGAGCGCAACCGCACTGTATACTGGTAACTTACGTGCTTAATGCAATAAATGCAGCCCGCCGTACAGCCCCGACTGGTCACAATAAAAGTAAAGGGGCCTTTCATCAAAGGCATGACATACTTTTTATAGGGTAACATTTCGTGTAGTGGTACGGGGAGATCGTCCAGATCTTTGATAAAGGGGCGATTCTTATTCAGAATAATTTGACCCGCTTCACGCCATACGATTCCTTTGATCTCGTGCATATTTACCGTTCCATCCTCATTGAGAGCCGGGCGGTAATCGGGATCATGTTCATTAATAAGTTTTTGAATGAGGGGTGGTCGTTCATCAATTTTGCCTTCCAGATGATCGATCAGGTCTCTCAACGTCAAATCGGGTTCACCCACCAAACCAATATCCAGGGCAGGGTAGGGGCGCATTGTTTCCACGGGAATTGGGGTAATGTGAGTTCCAAAGACCATGGTTGTTGCACCTCTGGCTTTGGCAAGGAATACGCCGTACATATCATTTTCCAGCGTTGGCGCTGTCAATTGAGAAAGGTAGTATTTGGGCTGATATTTGGAAATTAAATTGGCAAACTCTTTCCAGCCCATTCGTTCAGCATTCGCATCAATAATCTTAACTTTATATGTGGGTACCAATAAAGCAGCCATTTGTGCCAGCGAGACCTGCGGCCAGACCATGTTCTCCCGTGTTCTTCTTCCAACCCGATGCTGGGTACGAATCCATAAGCCGCCATCCGGGGTTGGGGGATTGACCAGTAATACATCCACTGCATCTTTGCCGCGAGGTTGATTTAACAAACCATTACGCACAATTTCATCAGCATTCGGAAATTTCGCCATCTTCAATGGGGCAACTCGATGTGCTCCCAAATTTTTGTACTTCAGTTCCATTTGCGGTTTCTCGTTCATTTTGACCTCTCTTTACTCATAAAGATTGTTAACACAGATAATCAGCCATTTAAGTCTTTTTTGATCAGCAACTCGCGCTGACTCAGGTCTTCCAGGACTCGCATCAATGACCAGTAAAGGATCAGCTGAACACCGGTGAGGATCATCATTGCACTCCCCAGCAAGTACAGCCAAAGCCTTTCAATTTCCCAACCGGAAATGCCCAAACTTAAACTGACGATGCTGAGGATCAATCCCGAAAACAGGATGATGCTGCCCAACACTCCAAAGCGGCTTTCCAACGGCTTTTTGAAAATTGGTTTTCCAAATAATCCCTGTCGAATATTCTTCTTGTAAAAAAGCGAAACCAGATAGTTAGAAGTTGCGCCTAAAGCAAAGAGAGCCACCCCTGTCACACCCGCTATCATACCGGCAAATAAAGCCGCAACACCCCATGGGCCGATGGTTGTGACACCAGAAATTCGGGCAATAGTCAATCCAAAAACTACCAGGAAAGCAAGTAATATTCCGGCCAATCCCATAATTCCCAGGACGCGAACCGGGTTATAGGCCATCACAGTCCACACCATTGACTGCAAGAAAAGTAATCCATCCCGGACTACACTCAGTTTTGAACGTCCAATTCTTTCACTGTAAGGTATTGGCACTTCGCACATGCGGACACCTTCATGCACAGCCCGCGTGCTCATAACTGGGGTTAGATTCAATCCATTCGGCAAGGGGTAAATCTGGCTTAAAATTTCCCGTTTTACCACCCTCATCCCACTGGCTGAATCGGTAATTTTTTGCCATCCCAACATGGTGAGTAAACCGGCAAAAAATAGATTACCTACCCGTCGGGTAGCCGGCATCTGACTTTGCTCACCAGCCATTCTCGATCCAATCACTAAATCTACCCCATTCAGTGCCTGCTGGCAAAGTAATGGGAAGTACTCAGGCGGATATGTCCCATCTGCATCCAGAAATCCGATAAGTTCACCTTTTGCCTTAGAGAAACCAGTCTTCAAGGCGCCGCCATAACCTTTGTTGACCTCATGCGTGATAACGACCACATTCTGATCGTTTCTGGCAATTTCCCTGGCAATAGCGGCGGTTTTATCTTTCGAACCGTCATCCACTACCAGCAACTCCAATTCGTCCACCCCAACATTTTGCAAAGCGGAACGAATGGACAATACTCTATTCATAATTTCAGCAATTCCATTTTCTTCATTGTAGGCGGGGATTACTACGGATAAGGTGCACACTTCAACCATCCTTTCAGAAATAAACCTTTTTGTCTATGGGTAATTCAACTTCTTTGGTAGTCCGAATAACACGAGCGGGCACACCAGCGACAACCGTATGGGCAGGAACATCCTTTGTAACGACCGCACCGGCTGCCACGACTGCACCTTTTGCCACACGCACCCCATCGGTAATAATGGCACCCGCGCCTAACCAAACATCATCTTCGATGGTTATTCCTTCTGCTGTGATTCCTTGATCCACGAAGGGTACACCCGGATTGTTGAAAACATGATTGACAGCCAACAATTGAGTAAAAGGGGAGGTGTAAACCCTATTTCCAATGATGACACCGCCTTGCCCCCGAATGACACTATATTCACCAATCAGGCAGTTCTTTCCAATTTTTATACCCCCATGAGGTATGCCACGAAAATTATAGACATGCAGGATTGCGCCATGCATAATAATGGAATCCTCTCCAATCTCGATCCCATTTGGACAGGCATGAAGATAAGCGCCTTGATCGACATAAACCCCACGGCCAAGACGGATATGATCTGCAAAACGCAGGCGTACTCCATTTTCAATGGCAGCCAGCCCATCCATCCGCATAATCAACCGATACAAAATTGCCCGGATCCCGATTCCGAAAATGGTCGGAATCCATCCTACGGTCAGGTACAGGAACTGCTCTAAAGCATATCTGAATGGATTGGATGCCTGACGGCTGAGGTACAGTCCAAGTGAATTTTTCTTTAAAGAGGTTGAATTGGTTTTATTTTGATTATGCAAAAAGGCATGCTCCGCCATTACGACATTGGATCGTAATCGTTGTTTTTCTATTACCCCTCACCGAAGTGTATGTTGCCCCACACACATGCGGCAGGTTTTTTTATTCGGCCTAAAAAATTACGCTTATTTCTCGATTAAATGTGCTGCTGCTAAAATGGAAGGGGTTAACGAAGTAGCCATTTTGGAAACATATTCCAGATCTTCGTTGGAAAATTCTTCCCCTTGTGGATGAACAAGAGTAATTGAACCCAAAATTCGGTCATTGATGGAGATAGGAACTGAAACCGCTGAGCGGCTCTTGGTGGGATCGCCATCCCAGGGTCTTCGCAGCCATCGTTCATCTTTCGCGGTATTGCTGACCAAAGCCGGTTTACGATTTTTGATCACCCAGCCGGCTAAACCATGCTGACTGATCTCAGCCAGCTGTTCCATGGGCGGGTTGGATACCTGTCCTTCCCGGACGGTTGCCCCCGCAATTACATTGCCCTTTTGATCCAGCAAAATCAATGTGCCGCTGCTGGCTCCAGTGCTACATAATGCAATTTGCAGCATGTAACCCAAGCTTTGTTCCTGAACAAGTGAAGATGCTTTTTTCGCATCGGAGCTCTCACCATTTTCTTTCCCATGAATGGCATTATCGAATAATGTGTCGGCCAGCGATTTAGGTTTGTCTAAAGGTATATCAAGTGGCTCGGAAAATTGTGACACGCTAATCTCTGCCATTCTTAACAATGAATAACAAACCACATGCTCAATAGAAAGATGCAAATCTTCAATATGTTGGACATTCTTGGATGGAACGCGAATTTCTAAATTGACCAGCTTGGCAAGTTTGCCACCGTTGTAACCAGTTAACCCCACCGTAATTGCACCCACCTGATTGGCAAGTTCAACCGCATGGATCACATTCTCGGAATTTCCGCTGGTTGAAATAGCAATTACCACGTCGCTTGCCTGCACGAAGTTCCTTAATTGATCCACAAATACATTTTCATAACCATGATCATTCGCCAGGGCCGAGAAAATTGACATATTATCGGATAGTCCTATCACCTTAAAACCTGGCATATCTGGAAAAGCTGTATTCTTTGCCAGGTCGCAAACAAAGTGAGAGGCAGTGGAAGCGCTGCCGCCATTTCCCATGATAAATATCTGCCGGCCGTTCAAGCGGGCATTATGAAGGATATGCACCAACTGATCAATTTTTTCAGCAGGGAGTTTCTGAATTGTTTGATTTAGATCTGTCATGTATTCCCGAATGTACTCGATCATTTTGACCTCCTTCGAATAAATTTGTGTTAATGGTGCTCAACGTCGGTAATTGAAAATCGTTTTTGAACCATCCGGTTCCAGGCGGATTGGCACCTCACGTAAACCGTTCAAAGAACTACGAACCAGATCTCGCTTTTCATATGGACAGTAGAGAAGCAAAAAGCCGCCTCCACCTGCACCAGTTACCTTACCACCCAAGGCACCTGCTTTTCGAGCGGTTTCGTAAATTTCTTCAATATGGCCGTTGCTGATTTTGCTGGCCAATTGTTTTTTGTACTGCCAGCTTTCATGAAGCAAAGTGCCGATCACATCAATGTTTCCCTTTTGAAGTTCCTCTCTGGCAACGTATGCCAATTCTTTCAATTGTCGTAGGGTGGCTTTTTTCTCATGAATATTTTCTTTCTGTTCTGAAAGAATGCTCGCGGCCTGTCTGGTTGTACCAGTAAAGTAGAGCAGTAAATTTTCATTCAAACGAGTCATCAAAACCTCGTCAAGCGCCAGTAGATGATTGCAAACCTCGCCGCTGTTTGAAAATTCAAAAAAGCGCAACCCACCGTAAGCGGCTATGTACTGATCCTGCACCCCAATTGGCTTTTTTAAAATATCAATTTCAATTTCACAGGCCTCTCTGGCCAGTTGTTCAGCGTTAATTGAACAATTGAGATATGCATACATAGCATGAAGGGCTCCAACCGTTACCGTACTCGAAGAGCCCAATCCTGAACCGGATGGGATATCTCCCATGGTTGTAATCTCAACTCCTTTGGTTATGCCAACTTTTCTCAATGCTTCACGAATGAGTTCATGCTGAATTTCGTTGATACTCTCTACAATTTCAGTCCGCGTGTAACCGATTCGAATAAAATCATCAAATCGTCGTTTGATGGTTACAAAAATGTATTTGTCAATAGCCGATGACAAAACACAACCGCCTTCTTCCATAAAGTAAGAAGGAAAATCTGTCCCCCCTCCAAAGAAACTGATTCTTAACGGGGTCTGAACAATGATCAATTGACTAGCTCCGTTTGTCTGAAAAATTCAACCGTTTTCTTCAAACCTTCCATTAAGGAAGTCTTGGGTTTCCAACCTGTTTCCGTTTGAAATTTAGTGCTGTCCAGATAAATTCTGCGGGTTTCGCCCAACCTGGCGGGGCTGAACAGGGCATTTTTTGAATAATGGGTAATTTCTTTAAGAGCATCAAAGATTTGAACGACATTAGTAGGCTGGCCGGTTCCCAAATTGTAGACATAGCCTCCAGAAGGCAATGAAAGAGCAATTCGATTTGCTTCAGCCACGTCATCTACATATACAAAATCTCTTTCCTGCAACCCATCCCCGTGAATGGTTACCGTTTCATCGCGTGACATCTGACCGGTAAAAATCGCCACAACGCCGGCTTCGCCTTTTGGGTCCTGGCGCGGGCCATATACATTGGGATAGCGGAAAACCACGTAATCCATTCCGTACATGACTCGGTACATATACAGGTACAATTCGGTCATGTATTTTGTTCCGCCGTACTGGCAAACAGGTTGAATGGGATGGCTTTCATCACATGGAAGATATTGCGGTTCACCATATACCGTCCCCCCCGAGGAGGCATAAATAAACTGCCTGACTTCATACTTTCGAGCGCATTCCAAAACATTTAATGAACCCTTTACATTAACATCCGCATCATAAAGGGGATCTGCAACTGACCGTCGAACATCCATTTGAGCTGCGTGATGATTGACAACTTCAGGGCGTTCTTTTTCGAATATTTGCGAGAGATTTGAACTGCGGATATCCAGTTGATAAAATGTGGCAGCCGGATTCAGATTACTGTATCTACCGGTTACCAGATTGTCCACGATGACAACATCATGTCCGTGGTGGAGTAAAAGGTCAACCACATTTGACCCAATAAAACCAGCCCCGCCTGTTACCAAGATTTTCATGATTGTTCACCTTTCTAATATGCGCCGCGCTTACTAAGTACGGCAGGGATAGTTTGGATGATTAACTGGATATCCATCCAGATATTCCAGTTACGGATGTAATACATGTCATAGCGTACTCGTTCCTGGTAACTGACGTCTGAACGACCTGAAACCTGCCATTTTCCGGTAATTCCCGGCTTTACAGTCAGCAGGTTGATGCCCCATTTCTTGTATTCGGCTAATTCTGGTGCCGTGATCATTCTCGGTCCGACCAGAGACATTTCATTGCGGAGAACATTGAATAGCTGTGGAAGCTCATCAAGACTGGTTTTTCTCAAAAAACGACCAACTCTGGTAATACGGGGATCATCTTTGATTTTGTGATATTTGGCCAGCTCCACTTTTTTTTCGGGATAGCGATCCAACACAGCATCACCGTCAACCACCATGGTGCGAAATTTGAAAGCATCAAATTCTTTTCCATTGACCCCGAGCACTCTTCTGCGATGAATCACCGGGCCGGGTGAGTCGAGTTTGATAGCAATGGAGATCAAAAGAAGAATGGGTGAAATCAAAAGGAGAATTGGTATTGACAGTCCGTAATCCAGTGCAGTTTTAAGAACTACCTCACTTCCGGTCAACCTGACTTTGTTTACCTCAACCAGTGGAACCCATGCGAACTCACGCACACTTAAACCGGTGGTGATGATTTCATAAAGACCTGAAGAAATTCGCAATTTGACCTTATCCGAAGTCCCATACTTTTCAAAAACATCCAGCAGATCTTCCCGCCTCAATGCGCTGCTGGTAAGGATTACTTCGTCAATATGATGCCGTTCGATGAGATCACCCAATTGGTTGAGATCGCCTACTACTTTGATTTTTTTGTCTAGCTCAATTTTGTTTTCTGAGCTGGCAATAAACCCGATAAGATTCAAACCTGAATAACGAACATCACTCAGTTGTTGCGCCATTTCGGCGGATTCCTGGTTGTAACCAACGATAATTGCTTTGGACAAAAAGTAACCGTACGTTCTCAAAAAGTACGCTACTCTTCGCAAAAGGAATCGACCTAATGCAGTGAAAAAGAACGCGGAAAACCAGGCAATCAAAATCCAACCACGAGCAAAAATAAAACGGGGTTCAAAAAAGCCAACAGCAATGATGATGATCATTGCAAGAGTGTTGGCTTCAAAAAGCAGGTGATATTCCTGTACCCCACCTAACAAGTTATTCCGCTTATACAAACCCCTGAAAAGAAATATCAACAACCAGGTGGGAATAATCAACAAAATCAAGCCTTCATAATAATCAATGGATGTAAGTGCTTGTGGATCAAAAATGGGGAGGGTTAATTCAAACCTGATTAAATAAGCGAATCTCAAAGCCAGTGAGATATTCAACCCATCACTGACCAATAATATGATGCCGAATAGAATCCATTCCCAACCACGAGAACGACTTCTGCTTAAAGACCTCTCACGTGGTTGATCATTGATTAATTCTTTTTCGGTCAGGTACGAAGAACGCATGAAGGCCGCCTTTATTGATCGCTGATTGTACAGAATGAAAGGGATATCATTTTGCCTTACAATCAAAAAATCCTTAAATTTGTATAAAATAATAAAATTTACTATCTTTATAAAAATTGTACAACAGCACAAAAGCCAGTCAATCTTTTATAAACAAATTCTAAAAAAATAATTAGAAATCCAAAACGAACTATAAGAATTGGATCGAAAAGACTATGTAAAAGTATTTTTTATAGAAGGGGAGGGGGATGAAAACACAATTATTGACAAATTGCCCCAGACGAGCCCATTTTATTGTTTCAGTGTTCTTTTGTTGCTCAATTGGAAAGGCCGGCTTACGGGTAATCAAAAAAATATAAAAATCAATGATTTTAAAAAATAATTTATCCCAATATAATATATCTTATCTTGGGTTAGGTTAATATTTTTCGATTTTTTACCCCCTCCACGCTATGTTTTTTCCTACCAAAATCCGCCTCAGCCTGAAAGTCTTTGTATTTTATACCCTGCCTCTTCCAGCGCTGAGCGTACTGCCCTGACAATTTCCAATGCATTTGGCGAATCTCCATGTATACACAATGTATCTATCTTTACATTCGTAACCATTTCTCCCTTGTGCACAGTTATTCCATCCACTGCTAATTGTATCGCTTGCCGGGCAGCGATTATAGGATCATGAATGACCGCCCCTTCCATTCCTCGTGGCACCAAACCGCCGTTGGCCTGATAGCCTCGCTCCACAAACCCTTCATTTGCCACATTCAAACCACATTCCAACCCGGCTTCAATCAAAGCTGAACCGGCCAGACCAACCAGAATCAACTCTTTGCTAAAACGTCGGACAGAACGGGCAATTGCATTGGCTAGGCGTACCTCCTGCGCCGCTTGATTATACAGCGCGCCGTGAGCTTTTACATGTATCATCTCAATCCTAGCTGACCGCAAAAAGCCCCAAAGAGCTCCTATCTGGTACAGAACCATTGCTTCAACTTCCTCTGGAGACATTTCAATTTTACGACGACCAAATCCCTGTAAATCCGGGTAGCCTGGATGAGCCCCAACCGCTAAATTGTATTTGACCGCCGTTTGGATGGTTTGCTGAATCACCATTGGGTCTCCTGCGTGAAATCCGCAGGCAAGATTGATTGAGCTGAGATATGGCATTAATTCTTCGTCCGACCCAATTGTGTAGCGCCCAAAACTTTCTCCCATGTCGCAATTGAGATCAATAGTTATCATTGAATTGCTCCTGCCCAATTCCAGGGTTCAATAAATTGATCTATTTCTTGAATATAATCCAGTCTTTTGATCATTTCCACATAGGCTTCACGGGCAATCCTCACAGAAACGGGTTTAAATTGAATACGACTCTTGAACGGTTCAGCCTGTGCCAACAAAGGTAAATCTGCGCGGATTACTACTGCTATGACCGGATAACCGCCACTGGTTGGGGCATCAGCCATCATTACAATTGGCTCACCACTTGGCGGTATTTGAATCGCTCCTGGAAGCATCCCAAAAGAGATCATCTCCCCGTTCAATTCCACTTTCACCGATTCACCTTGCAGCCGGTAACCGGTACGATTTGAAGATGAAGAGACAGTGAAAGTCTGCTGGAAAAATTGGCGATCAGCTTCGTTTCCCAGCAAATCCAAATGTGGTCCAACTACTGCTCGTAAGCATAAATCGTCATAATATTGTGGTATAGCGCTTTGTGGCAGAATACGCACTGACTCTTGTTCGGTTGATTTTAGTATTTTGCCAATCGGCAAGCAGTCCTTTTCTTTTAACAATCTTCCTTGCCAACCACCAAAACCACCCAGCAGCGAGGTTGAACGTGAATCCATAATAATTTTCACGTCAATCCCCCCTTGAATTGCAACCACTGCCCACATTCCACCACCAACGTGGTCTATACGCACGGTTTGACCTTCACGAAGGCGAAATGATTGCCATAAATCCATCTTATTCTCATTTACCCAAACCGAAAAACCCCATCCACATACTGCGATTATCATATTTTGCAATGCTCGCAATTGAATACCGCCTATTCCGACTTCAATTCCAGCGCTTTCATCGGAATTTCCCACCAACCGATTGGCTGCCCGCAGAGCAAATTCATCCATGGCGCCGCTTCGCGGCACCCCGTATTGCCTCCACCCTACCCTTCCTAAGTCCTGGATTGATGAGAAATAACCCCCATCCAAAATTTCAATCATTTTCCATCTGATCCCGCAAAATTGGTACAAATCGCAAACTGTCACCCGGCTTAAGCAAAAAAGGTGGTTCGGCACAGGGATCAAACAACCTCAACGGAGTCCATCCAATCAAGCGCCACCCACCGGCTGAGTCGATCGGATAAATACCGGTTTGCTCGCCGGCAATACCCACCGAGCCGGCAGTTACCCTGGTACGTGGTGAGGAAAGGCGGGGTACAGCAATTGCCGGATTCATGCCGCCAAGATAGGGAAACCCAGGACTAAACCCCATCATGAACACCCTGTATTCTGCCTCGCTGTGCAGCCGGATGACATCATCGGGTGAGAGGTGATTGTATTGTGCAACAAACTCCAGATCTGGGCCATGATCGCCTCCATAAATTGTAGGAATCTCAATTAACTTTTCAGAGCGGTATAAAAGCGGGTCCACCTGTTCTTCTTCATATTCCATGATCAATCTGTGCAAAGCATCATATTCAATCTGAAATGGATCAAAACCAATGAGGACTGTAGCATAAGCAGGAATAACCTCAATGACACCGGGCAAATTTGCCCTTTTTACCCATTCTGCCAGGAGGTGAACTCGCTGGTTGATTTCCAAATTAATCCCGTTTCCAAAAACAACCAGCAAACCGCTCTCCCCAAATGATGTGCAGTAAATGTTTTTTCTGTTTCCCATTTGTTTTTTTGGTCAGGCTTTTCTCAGATTGTTTTTATGCCCAAGATTTGGAACAATCTGGTTTGGAACAATTACTCGCGAACATGACCATTACCCACGATAACCCATTTGTAGGTTGTTAATTCTCGTAAACCCATTGGACCGCGCGCGTGCAATTTTTGAGTGGAAACAGCCACTTCAGCGCCTAAACCCAACTGTCCCCCATCCGTAAACCGGGTACTGGCATTGACATATACTGCTGCAGAATCAACCCGGTTAACAAATATTTCGATATTATCTGGATTTTCAGACAGAATACCATCAGAATGAGCGGTTGAATGTTCCTCAATGTGTTGGATGGCTTCATCAAGGTTGGCCACAATTTTTACACCCATTACCAGAGACAACCATTCTGTATCAAAATCTCCGGATTGTGCCGGTTGGAACTGATCAGACATTTTCAGGTCAAGCTCTTCAAATACGGATTGATCTAATCGAAAAAAAACACCAGCTTCGCTTAACCGGTTGAATACCCTGGGTAAAAGAATATCTACTACTTTGTGATGCACCAGTAAAGTATCCAGGGCGTTACACACCGTCGGGCGCTGCACTTTGGCATTGTAAATTACTTCAACCGCTTTTTCAATATTGGCAGTTTCATCTACAAACAAGTGACAAATTCCGACACCACCGGTGATTACCGGTATCTGACTATTCTCCTTGCAAAATTGATGTAATTTTGCACCACCGCGTGGAATAATTAAGTCCACATAAGTATGTAATTTAAGCAAGTCGAGGACATAGCGGCGCTCAGGGCTATCAATAAATTGAACTGAATGAAGTGGCAAACGATGCCGGTCTAACGCTTGCTGAATGATTTCCACGAGCGTTCGGTTGCTTTCGATCGTTTCACTACCTCCTCTTAAAATAACCGCATTTCCGGATTTCAGCGCCAGGCAGGATACATCTATAGTTACATTTGGTCTGGATTCATAAATAACCCCCAATACTCCTATGGGAACACGTTGTTTGTGAACCCTCAGTCCGTTTGGCAACGTTTGTTGTTCGAAAACCTCACCGATTGGATCGGGTAACTCTACAATCTTTTGAATATCAGCTGCCATTCCACGCAGCCGTGAAGGGGTGATCAATAAACGGTCAATCATCGCTTCGGAAAGTTTCTGCTGCGAAGCGCTTTTTACATCTTTGGCATTGGCTGCTAAAATTTTCGCCTCGTTTTCTATTAGCAATTGACCAATTTCCAGCAAAACATCATTTCGTTGGCGGGAAGAAGCTATCGAAAGATATCTTGCACTGGTTTTGGCATTTCTTCCAATTACACCTAAGTCAATCATCACAATTCCTCTCGGCAGATTGAATCATCACCAGATTATTTCGATGGACAACCTCATCTCCATAGGTATAACCTAAAATGGACTCGATTTCAAAAGATTGATGTCCAACCAATTGCCCCAAATCTCGCGCCGCGTAATTGGTGATGCCCATTGCGACCAGTTTTTCGTGGCTGCATACAATTTCAACCGCATCCCCTCGCTCAAAATCCCCTGCTACGCCGGTAATACCAATCGGCAGCAAACTTCTTCCCCGCAAAAGCGCTTTTTCTGCACCCGCATCTATAAAGATCTGCCCGTTGCGCCTTCCGGCAGTCAATATGTAGCGTTTTCTTGCTTCGATTTTATTGAAAACAGGTGAGAAAAATGTACCTGTTGGTTTGTTGTTGGCTATACGCAAAATATTAAATGGATCGTTACCCGATGCAATCACTACCGCACAACCCGATCGCCTTGCCAGATCTGCGGCCTGAAGTTTGGTAAGCATTCCACCTGTGCCAACTCCACTTACACTTCCGCCGGCTGCCGCCCACATGGAAGACGGTATTTCGCTACTGTCCACTCGATGATAGAGATTAGCCTGTGGATTTTGCCGCGGATCTTGATCATATACGCCATCCTGGTCAGTCAGTAAAATGAGTAAATCCGCCTCAATCAGGCTGGCTACCTGGGCAGAGAGGTTATCGTTATCTCCAAAGCGGATCTCCTCGGTTGCTACGGTGTCGTTTTCATTGATTATGGGAATTACCGATTGGCTGAGTAATGCTTCGAGGGTGCTGCGGGCGTTCAAGTAACGTCTTCTGTCAGTTAAATCTGCTCTTGTAAGCAATACCTGCGCCACTTTTTCCTCATAAATGGCAAAAAAGCGTTCGTACATCTCCATCAGACGGGGTTGTCCAATTGCAGCCAGCATTTGTTTGGCAGGAATAAATTTTGGTAATTCTGGGAAACCCAATGCCTCTCTGCCTGCAACAATTGCTCCCGAAGAAACCAGTAAAACCTGCACACCGCTCTGCTTCAACTGACAGAGCGCCTTGACAAGATCCACAACCCGCGGGAGTGAAATTTGCCTTCCCCCAGCTGTCAGGGTAGAAGATCCTACTTTTATCACGACGCGTTGATAATTCATTCTTATTCGGGTATTACGAAATCAGGTCCAACAAGGCGCGGGCAGCCAGAATGGGTCCTTCATGTTCCTTACCGGGCACACCCAATTGCGTTCTCAATTCTCCAACAAAAACATTCTGCTTAAACAACTGATCGAAATAACAAACAGCCAGCTCCTCATGTAAATCCTGATATTGGGGTGGGCCAAAGATATTGGCGAAGTAACTGTGCACCAGTCCTTTCGTGTTGGTGGTTCCTTTGCTCATCACAGCCCCGGAACGGAAGACTTCGAGGGCATCTTGGGCATTTTCAAAACGGCGGATAATCGGGTAATCCTGATCAACGACTTCGTAGTTATTGGCGTACAACAGAATATCAACAGGATAGCCGCGCATTACCTCATCATAGGTGGTAATCGGAATGACCACCCGGGCATTTATCTGATCAGGGTTCATGATGATCGTTCGGTCAATTTGTCCCCATGCATAGCCGGATTGCAGGTCATCCAGCCGAACAAATGCGCCAATCTCGGTTCCATACCCCAACACCTTCCCGTTTGGATCAATCTGGAGGGAACCCATATCATCCGCAATGGGAATTAATTCTTCCACATCGTCTCCTGCAATTTGACGCAAAGCCTCCAACGTTTCAGATTTACCGGCGCCTGTATCACCAATGATCAGAACATTTGATTCTTTACCCGTGCGCATCCGAATATGGAAATAAGCCCCATGATATGGCAGCCGCCCTCTCTTCATCACAATGATATTATGAAGGGTAAGTACCATCTTTTTGAGATAGCCGAAATAGCCAAATTCCTCACGATATGGTATAGCAGCCACCAGCATGTGATTTTCTTCATCATCATAAAAGATGGTCTGACTTTGTCCTTCCAATAAACCGGGTATCTCCGGCACGCCAAACAAATAAACTGCATCTGGTTGTTGAAGAATTTGATCGCTCTCCGCTAGCTCAAAGAGATTACACAGCGAGAAACCCAATTCAAAAAAGCGCATTGAAAAATAAATCATAATAATCAGATCACCCACTTTAGCCGGATAACACACCCATTCTTCTGGATCAAGATGCAATCCTCGCACCGGATTGAAATTCACACGCTCGAAGATTCCCTTTCTCTTATTAGAAGGTGAGTTAAAAATCATCGGCGGATAAATCATGATTTGTCGGATAAGAGATATATTTTTTAAAGCTGCATAATCGCCGTTCGGATAAGGTATAGGCGCCGGCAAAGCAATCGCTCCAATTTCAACCCCAGCGCTGACCTGCCGATAAACACGCGGATGAGTGCCGGTAATGTTTTCTTGAATGTCCCGGTAGGTACTCCGCACCACATGCATTAAGCGTTCCACCGTTTCTGCAAAAGTCCTGTAAGGACGCCGGTCCATCTCATCTAGGGTTCGATCACAGATCAGAACCCGGTGCAGACTGCGCCAGTAATTATATAAATTCTCCACAAAGTCATATATCAGGTCTTTGTCCGTTAAGAATTTTTTTGCTGGCTCATACACCTTGATCACCAGCTCAGCCGGTAACTTGACCAAAAAGCGAAAGGTGTCGATCAACTCCGTGACCGCTTTTTCGGAAACCTGACGATTTGGGAAGATATTCAAAAAGCGGGAATCCCTTTTTTGCAAGTTGCGGATAAAATCCCATAACACATCCCGAAAAAGAGAACTTGTTAACAGTTCTTCCGAGTTCTCACAAATCTTTCCCCGCAATCGCAATACAACTTTGCCGTCATACATTTGATAAGTTAACGCTTCCATCTTTTTTATCCTCGTCCGATAGTTTAACCGTTGAATTTTATTGCGCGGTTTGAATAATTCCTACGCGTTCTTCTAACATACGGGTAGTCAACGACTTCGGGCGTTCGATTGGTTTACCTAGTGCACGCGCCCAAACTGCATGCGCGGTCAAACCCAAGATACGACTCACACCAAACAGAACAGTATAAAAATCAACTTCCCGTACTCCGTAATAATACTGCAGACAACCATTGATTGCATCCACATTTGGTCTGGGATTCTTGATTTTTCCATTTTCTCCCAAAATCGAAGGCGCTAACCGGTAAACCTGTTTGACCAGTTGAAACAATGGATCGTTCGGGAGATAGCGTTCCGCAAACTCCATTTGAGCCGTAAATCGCGGGTCCGTCACCCGGAGAACAGCATGTCCATAACCCGGAATCACATATCCTGCAGATAATTGAGTGCGAATATATCCTTCTAATTCCTCATCGGAAGGCAATCTTCCAAAGACTTCATACACATTGATTAGCCAACGAATACATTCCTGATTAGCAAGCCCATGCAAAGGGCCCGCCAATCCGTTCATGCCCGCCGCAGATGATAGATAGATATCCGAAAGCGCTGAACTGACCAGATGAGAGGTGTGTGCGCTGACATTGGCTCCTTCGTGATCGGAGTGGATGACCAAATACAAACGCATTAATTCCTGATATTGCCTGTCCACTCCTTTTCCAATCATTTGGGCAAAACGGGCGCTCCAATCCAAATCTGGATCGGGCGATTCAATCTCCCCATTTTTATATTTCCAGCAGAAAATAAAGGCAGCAATTTTCGGAATTTTTGCGGTCAGGTTCAGGCTGTCCTCCAAATAATATTCCCAATATTGCGACTTTGGCAGCCCCTCAAGGTAGGCTTTTGCAAAAAGGGATTGTGGCTGAAGCGCCATGATTGCCTGACTGAACAGCGTCATTGGATGGGTTTCACGCGGCATTGCGCGAATGACATCCCATACATATTGCGGAACATCCGAACGGCTTCGCCAGATGTCTTCGACTTCTTCGGCTTCATCCCGATTGGGTAATTCACCCGTCAACAACAAATAATATAACCCGCCTGCCAACGGCATTTCAGAATTTTTCGCTTTGGGTAATAACGACAAAACTTGAGGGATTGTATAACCTCGCAAACGAATTCCCTCATAGGGATCCACATATGAAATATCGCTGATACTGATTTGCACGCCGCGAATACCGCTCAGGATCTGCTCAATCGTAACTTCCCCGACTACAAAATCACTATGATCCTTTTTCAAGCGCTGAATGCGTTCCATCCATTGCGGTATTTGTTCTCGGATTTTCTCCCTGATTTTCATTTCGAATCCATCCCCTCCTATTCTTAATGACTCAAGATTTGTGAAAGAAATGCTCGGCTGCGCTCGTGCGCCGGCTGATTAAAGAACCTCTCCGGCGTAGCCCGTTCAACAATTTTTCCGTAATCCATAAAAATTATCTCATCTGCTGCTGCGCGGGCAAATCCCATTTCATGAGTCACAACAACCATGGTTATCCCATCATCAGCAAGCGCCAGCATGACATCCAGCACCTCTTTAATCATTTCCGGGTCAAGCGCACTGGTAGGCTCGTCGAACAACATGATCTTCGGATCTTGAGCAAGTGCGCGGGCAATTGCCACCCGTTGCTGCTGTCCACCCGAAAGTTGAGCCGGGTAGGAGCGCGCTTTATCGGCAATTCCTACTCGTTCAAGATGTTGCATAGCAATCCGTTCAGCTTGGGATTTTGGAATTTTTCGCACAATTCGTTGCGCCAGTGTTACATTCTCTAAAACGGTTAAGTGTGGGTAAAGATTAAAGTGCTGAAATACCATTCCAATTTGCGAACGAATGGAATTCAATTGTTTTTGATTGCCGGTAATCTTTTGCCGCTCAATCCATATTTCACCTTCTGTAGGTGTTTCAAGATGATTAATGCATCTCAACAAGGTGGATTTTCCAGAGCCGCTTGGGCCAATAATGACGATGACCTGACCTTTGCGAACAGTCAAATTAACTCCATCTAAAGCCCACAAACGCCCAAACCTTTTTCTAAGATTGATTACCTGAATCATTTCATGTGCTTCGTTCATCTTGCCTCACCCTTCTTTCCAGCCATTTGACCAGAGCCGACAAGACCACCGTCATCATCAGATATAGTACAGCCAGCGTTACGTAGGCCTCCTGATATTGAAAAGACCTGCCGGCATATAATTTGGCAATTTGAGTGATATCTCTCACGGCCAGTACAGAAACAAGTGACGAATCCTTCAGCATTGATACGAAATCGTTGCCAAGAGCCGGCAGAACATTCCGAATTGCTTGCGGTAGTATGATATAGCGCATCGCTTGCCAGTAAGTCATCCCCTGTGCGCGAGCCGCTTCCATCTGACCGCGCCCGATGGATTGGATCCCAGCCCTGAAAATCTCCGCCTGAAATGCTCCGTAGGTCACGGAGAGGGCAATGATAGCGCGGGTAGTCATGGGCACGGCATTATTTTCAATCTGGATCAGCGGCTGGGCAATAAAAAGTAATCCCAACTGCAAAAACCATTCACCAAGGCGATTCAGTAGACTGACCCCGGCAGGAACACCAACAAAGGCAATAAAAAATATCAACACCAGCATTGGTACGCCACGGATCACTTCCACATATAACGTTCCTAAATTTTGAATCACAACATTATGTGAAATGCGCCCCAAACCGGTCAACAAACCAAGAATTAATGCCAGCCCGTACGCAATCAGCGTAGTCTGAACCGTAACCCCAATTCCAGCACGGATAAAATTAAAAGCGTCCTGATAACTGGCGCGAGTCAAAATGAGATGAGCTGTTAACACAAAAACACCCACCAACCCAATAATCCACCATGGGAAAAGACGGAGTTTTTCCTTAAAGTCCGTCCCAGCCAATGACGGAGAAGCAATATGTTGTTTCGCTTCTAGAGTTTCTTTCACCGCCATACCTGTTTCCTCTCGTGGGCTTTGGCCATCACCCAAATGAGGTAACAGCCAAAGCCCCCAAATCCCGAATCATTTAATGTCTTCTTCAGTTAAGCTGAACGATGGTCCAAAATATTTTTCGTTCAAAGCATCCAGTGTGCCATCCGCTTTCATGGATTCCAGGGCTTTATTTACCGGCTCGACCAGTGCGCTGCCTTTTGGAAAAACAAACCCAAGCTCATCACTGGAAATCGAAGGACCGATCAACTCCAACTTTTCTGCGTTTTGACCCGAATAACCCATTCCAACAATCTCATCAATGATGACTGCATCCACGTCACCAGCGAGTAAGGCCTGAATGGCAAATGGAAATTGTTCAAAAGCCTTGATCCGTGATTCGGGTAAAAACTTAACCGCAGTTTCGTAATTTGTGGTGCTGACCTGTGTACCCATAATCAGGGAATCGTTCTGGGCAAACTCCTCAATGCTTGAAAAGCGGTTTTCCCCTTTGCGCACCAGCAGCCGTTGTTGAATCTGGATATAACCAATTGAAAAATCCACAATTTTCTGCCGTTCAGGTGTATTGGTAATACCATCCGCCGCGACATCATACTGGCCGTCAGAAACCGCCTGAATCATCCCATCCCAAGCGGCTTCAACGAAAACAGGCTCACAATGCAAGCGGGTACATATTTCACGCCACGCATCGTAATCCCATCC